>Ga0315330_10000341_pt1 | contig 28078 bp, 21 predicted proteins | sample M140m34915metaG_FD_203453 | JGI IMG/M metagenome (GOLD analysis project Ga0315330, IMG submission 203453) | Ammonia-oxidizing marine archaeal communities from Monterey Bay, California, United States - M1 40m 34915 | ecosystem: Environmental > Aquatic > Marine > Intertidal zone | place: USA...
CTTTGTACATCCCGTTTAATTGTGGGACTGTCACGTGACTTTCGTCAACAAAAATAATCGCATTATCAGGAAAATATTCAAATAAAGTTGGGGGAGGCTCACCAGCTTTTCTACCAGATAAATACCTAGAGTAATTTTCTATACCTGCACAAGTACCTGTAGCCTCTATCATTTCAAGATCAAATTTTGTTCTCTCCCTTAATCTTTGTTCTTCCAATAATTTATTATTTGCACGATGAGCTTTTAATGTTTCAGCTAATTCAGATTTAATTTGTCTTATAGCTTGATCCATAGTTGGCTTTGGAGTGATGTAGTGACTATTTGCATAAATTTTTATTGTAGAATACTCGTTAGTTTTATCCCCTGTTAAGGGATCAAATTCCTCAATTTTTTCTAATTTATTTAAATCAAAACTAATTCTCCACGCTCTATCTTCTAAGTGGGATGGAAAAATTTCTAAATTTTCGCCTCTTACTCTAAAAGTTCCTCTAAAAAAATTTTGATCATTTCTCTTATATTGAAGGGTAATAAAAGTTCTTATTAAATCGTCTCTGCTATATTCATTATTTTTCTTAAGGGTAATTGTCATCTTGCTATAAGCTTCTACTGAACCAAGTCCGTAAATGCATGAAACACTGGCCACAATAATTACATCATCTCTTTCAAGTAAAGATCTAGTAGCTGAGTGTCTCATTCTATCAATTTGTTCATTTATAGATGCTTCTTTTTCAATGTAAGTATCTGATCTTGGTACGTAGGCTTCAGGAGTATAATAATCGTAATAAGATACAAAATACTCAACTGCGTTATCAGGAAAAAAACTTTTAAATTCCCCATAAAGCTGTGCAGCTAATGTTTTATTTGGCGCAAGTATTAATGCTGGACGATTTGTATTTTCTATAACTTTTGCCATTGTAAAAGTTTTACCTGATCCAGTAACACCAAGAAGCACCTGTTCATTCTTTTTATCTCTCAAATTTTTAGTAAGCAGTTTTATCGCTTCCGGCTGATCACCAGCTGGTTGAAAATCACTTTTTATTTTAAATTTTTTTCCTCCCTCCAATTTTATCCTAGGAGCATTATTAGCTGCTTCTAAATCAAGTATTTTTTTTTGATAAGTATTTTGCATAATGTGTTATTAATATTTAAAAAAAATATTATAAAATTCAATGAGCATAGTTTCCAATACATTAAAACGTATAAAACCGTCACCTACAATAGCTGTTACTTCAAAAGCTAGAGAATTACGGGCTGCTGGTAAAGATGTAATAGGATTAGGAGCTGGAGAACCTGATTTCGACACCCCAGACAATATTAAAGAGGCCGCAATAGAAGCAATTAACAAAGGGGATACTAAATATACAGCTGTAGATGGAACTCCAGCTTTAAAAAAAGCTATTCAAGCAAAATTCAAAAGAGAGAATAATCTTTCTTATGATCTTAACCAAATAACTGTGGGAACAGGGGGAAAGCAAGTTCTTTATAATGCGTTTATGGCAACAGTGAATAAAGGTGATGAAGTTATTATACCGGCACCTTATTGGGTATCTTACCCAGACATAATATTATTAGCTGGAGGAAAGCCAAAAATAGTTAAGTGTGAAGAAAAAGATAATTTTAAACTCACTCCTTCTAAACTTAAAAAAGCAATATCTAAAAAAACTAAATGGATTATTTTAAATTCACCATCTAATCCAACTGGATCTAGTTATACAGAAACGGAAATAAAAAATTTAGCTGATGTTTTAAAAAAACATAAGAAAATATATATTTTAAGTGATGATATATATGAGCACATTACTTATGATAATTTTGAATTTTCAACGATTGCTGAAATAAATGAATTAAAAGGAAGAACTCTTACCATGAATGGAGTGAGTAAGTCTTATTCAATGACAGGCTGGAGGATAGGTTATGCAGCTGGTCCAGTTGAAATTATTAAAGCGATTTCTAAAATTCAATCTCAATCCACGAGTAACCCTTCATCAATCAGTCAAGCTGCAGCTGTTGAAGCTTTAAATGGAACACAAGATTTTATTTCAGAACGGGCAAATTCATTTAAGGAAAGAAGAAATTTTGTTGTAGATAGTCTTAATAACATTAAAGGTATAACTTGCTTAAAACCAGAGGGAGCTTTTTATGTTTTTCCAAGCTGCAAAGGTCTTCTTAACAAAAAAACTAAACTTAAATCAGATACTGAATTTGTTCAAAAATTATTAGAGAAGGCAAACGTAGCTGTAGTTCAAGGGTCAGCTTTTGGTTTACCTGGATATTTTAGAATTTCATACGCTACTTCAATGGAAAATTTACAAAAAGCCATGGAACGAATCAAAAATTTTTGTGAAGATTTGTAAAATTTAATTTTTAGAAGCTAAGTATTTTTCAGCTTCAAGCGCAGACATACAACCCATACCAGCTGCTGTTACGGCTTGTCTAAATATTTTATCTTTTACGTCACCAGCAGCAAATACACCAGGTATATTTGTTTCAGTTGAATCTGGCTTAGTAATTAAATATCCCTCTTTATCCATTTTTAATTGATCTTTAAACAGAGAAGTTGCTGGATCATGTCCTATAGCTATGAATAAACCATGAACTTTTAGTTCTGTAATTTTATTATCTTTTACATTCTTAATTTTAATTGCAGTTACGCCTTTAGGTTCACTGTCACCTAATACTTCGTCAACAACACTATCCCAAATAATTTCAATTTTTTTATTCGCTTTTAATTTTTCTTGAAGCATTTTTTCTGCTCTAAGTTCATTTCTTCTGTGTATTAATTTAACTTTTGATGCAAACTTTGTTAAAAAAATTGCTTCTTCAACAGCAGCATTTCCACCACCAACTACAGCAACTTCTTTATCTTTAAAAAAAAAACCATCACATGTAGCACAAGCTGAAACTCCAAACCCTCTAAACTCCTGCTCAGATTTTAAATTTAACCACCTAGCTTGAGCACCTGTAGATATAATAAAACTATCCGCAGTATAAACTTGACCGCTGTCTCCCACAGCTTCGAAAGGATGTTTAGATAGATCTACTTTATTAATGTGATCTTGTATCATTTCTGTGCCAACTGCTTCTGCTTGGCCCTTCATTTCTTCCATAAGCCATGGCCCCTGAATCACCTTTGAATAACCTGGGTAGTTTTCCACATCTGTAGTTGTAGTTAATTGACCGCCAGGCTGAGAACCATAAACAAGTATAGGTTTTAACATTGCTCTAGCAGCATAAATTGCAGCTGTATAACCTGCAGGACCCGACCCAAGAATTAACACTTTTGTATGTTTAGGTGTTTTATTATTCATTACGATAAGATTATATATAGTAACAAATGTTAGAATTAAAAGCGATACTTTTGACACAAGGTATGCACGGCATGGTTAGCCAGGTCGAAGGATTGGCTAAAGCGTTAAATCTAAATTTTAAACATCAAAATATAAAACTTAAAACATTCTGGAACTATATACCTCCAAAGCTTACTCCAATTTCTGAAAATTTAGTAAAAAATAAATTTGTTTGTGATAGCAAGGTAATTGTCTCTTGTGGAAGAAAAAGTGTTATCCCTTCGATTGCCTTAAAAAAAAGATTAGGTAATGAGATATTTACTATTCACATTCAAGATCCAAAAGTTTCGTTTAAACACTTTGATTTAATCATAAGTCCAGAGCACGATAATATAAAAGGAGATAACGTAATAAATACAAAAGGAGCAATTCATTATCTTACAAAAAAAGAAATTAGAGAAAATTCAAATTATCTAGATCTTAATATTGATAAAAAAAAACAAATTGTGAGTTTTATAATTGGAGGGCCAAACAAATATTATGATTTTTCCGACCAAGAGTTACATAAGCTTTTCACAAAAGTAAAAACATTATTCACACCGGATAAATTTAAAATAGTAATTATTCCTTCTTATAGAACTCCAGAGGAAGTTATCAAGAAAGCGCACGATGCATTCAGTTCTAATCATCATGTAGTTAAAACAGTTGACAAAAAAGCTTATCTTTCCTCTCTTGCTGTTGCAGACTTTATGATTGTTACCTGCGACTCTACATCAATGATTTCAGAAGCTGCTGTTACAGGAAAACCAGTATATATAGCAATGATGAAGCCTAAAAAAAGGAACGTCAGGTTCAAAAAATTCTACTCTCAACTCAGCAATTTAGGTATAACAAAAGAATTAAACAACGTAGTTGAAAATTGGAGCTATGAAAGTTTAAATGAAGCTAGTAGAATTGCTCCATTAATTAAATCAAGAATGAAACATAATGGAATTATTTAAATCTCTAGAAACAAAAACAAAAAATTTTAACGATCCTTTTCAACACTTTGAAATCAACGAACCTCTGACTGAAGAAGCAATCAAAGAAATAAGTAATGCAGAAATAGCAGATCCTAGGAATGAAAATTTAAAATATGATGGAACAAGGGCTTTAGATGGGGGAGATGGTGCTTTTAGAACTGGAATTAAAGACGGAGGAAAAGCAAAAAAAATCAGATGTTATGTTACTAAAGAAAACTCAAATCAATTTCCAAATTTAACAAAACTGATTGAAGAGTTAAGATCAGCAAAAGTTTATAAAAAAATTGGTTCATTAATCGGGAAAGATCTAGGCAACTCTTATGTTAGGCTTGAAGTAATTTGTGACAGAGAAGGATTTTGGCTTAAACCACACTGCGATATTAAAGAAAAATTAATGTCATCAATTATTTTTATAAATTTACACGACGAGTCTGAAAATTTAGGTACAGACTTTTATGATAAGAATTTAAAACTTGTTAAGACTGTTCCTTATAAACATAATTATGGATACTTTTTTACTAGCGGCCCGGACTCTTGGCACGGTATGGAAAAAAAAGAGATAAAAAAAGAGCGAAGATGCATTCAGGTAAATTACGTTACATTTCCAACAGACTGGAAAGTTTATTAGCTTTTAATTTCCTGCAGAGACACTACAGTTAGTTTTTTATTTTTAAGAGATTTTATCCCTTCAATACAAACTTGTGCTGTAGACATATTTGTACAATATGGAACTTTATTTACTAATGTTGCTCTTCTTAAAGCTTTCGCATCATTTAATTGTTTTTCACTATTTCCACCACCAGTATTAATTACCAATGCAATTTTTTTAGCATTTAAAACGTCCACTATATGTGGAGATCCTTGGTTAACCTTATTGATCTTTTTACATTTTATTCCATGGCTATTAATATATTTGGCTGTTCCACCAGTCCCACAAAGCTGAAAGTTCAATCTCACTAACTGTCTAGCTAGCTCTACACCTTCATTTTTATGACTATTTTTTAATGAGATAAATGCTAGTCCTTTTGTAGGTAAAGAGTTTGATGCAGCGATCTGACTTTTAGCAAACGCCATACCAAAATCTTCATCAAAACCCATTACTTCTCCAGTTGATTTCATTTCTGGTCCTAGCAATAAGTCACTATTAGGAAATTTATTAAATGGGAAGACTGCTTCTTTTACAGCAAACATTTTTTTAGTTTTGCTCTTTAAGTTAAATTTATTAAGTTTTTCTCCAGCCATCACTCTTGATGCAATTTTAGCTAGCGGAATACTTTTAGCTTTAGATACAAATGGAACTGTTCTGCTGGCTCTTGGATTAACTTCAATAACAAAAATTTCATCATTTTTAATTGCAAATTGAATATTCATGAAACCTTTTACTTTTAAAGCTAACGCCAATTTTTTTGTTTGATTTTCTATCTCTTTAATTAAAAAAGGTTTGATTGAAACAGGTGGTAAACTACAAGCCGAGTCCCCTGAATGAATACCAGCTTCTTCAATATGCTGCATAATCCCAGCAACAAAAACACTCTTACCGTCTGAAAGGGCGTCGACATCTATTTCCATTGCATGATCAATAAATTTATCGATTAATATTGGATTTTTTTCTGCAGCTTTAAAAGCTTCTTGTACAAAGTTTTTAAGTTGACTTCTTTCGTGTACAATTTCCATCGCTCTTCCTCCTAGAACGTAAGAGGGTCTTACCATTAACGGAAGTCCAATTTTATCAGCTATCTTAATTGCTTGAGAAAAAGTTTTTGCTATCCCACTTTCAGCCTGTTTTAATTTTAATTTTTTTAAAAGATTTCTAAATCTATCTCTATCTTCTGCCAAATCTATTGAAGAATATTGAGTTCCTAAAATCGGAAGCTTATTTTCATGTAAAAATTTAGCTAATTTAATCGGTGTTTGACCTCCGAATTGAGCTATAACCCCTAAAAGATTTCCTTTAGATTTTTCTTTTTTAATAATGTTAAAGACGTATTCTTCTTTTAATGGCTCAAAATATAATCTATCGCTTGTGTCATAATCAGTCGAAACAGTCTCGGGATTACAATTGATCATAATCGTTTCAAACCCAGCTTCTTTTAAGGCAAAGCTTGCTTGACAGCAGCAATAATCAAACTCAATACCTTGGCCAATTCTATTAGGTCCACCACCCAATATAATAATTTTTTTTCTGCTTGAAGGTTCTGCTTCACATTCACTTTTTGTAGAAAAATTTCTTTGATAGGTAGAATACATGTAAGGCGTAAATGATTTGAATTCAGCAGCACAAGTATCAACTTTTTTATAAACTGGAAAAATTTTGAGAGCTTGTCTTTTGCTTCTTACAATATTTTCTTTTAAGTTAGTGAGCTCTGAAAGTCTTTTATCAGAAAAACCAATTGATTTTATAAAATTAAATCCATTAAAACTTTGAGGCAATCCTTTTTTCTTTATTTCATTTTCAACATCTACAATTTCTTTAATTTGACTTAAGAACCAAGGGTCAATTTTTGAGAGCTTATGAATTTTACTTAAATTTATTTTTTTTCTAAACGCTTCTCCTACTAATAATATCTTATTAGGTATATTTTCTTTAAGTTTTTTTTCTATTTGCTTTGTACTTAGATTAAATATTTGATCTAATCCTGAAAAACCTGTTTCCAATGAAATCAAAGCTTTTTGAAGAGACTCTTTAAAATTTCTTCCAATTGACATCGCTTCACCTACGGACTTCATCGAAGTACCCAATTCTGCTTTAGAAGATGAAAACTTTTCAAAAGTGAATCTCGGAATTTTAGTTACTACATAATCTATCGTAGGCTCAAATGAAGCTGGGGTAGTTTTTGTAATTTCATTTTTAAGTTCATCTAAAGTGTAACCAACTGCCAGTTTGGCCGCTACTTTTGCTATTGGAAAGCCTGTAGCTTTGGAAGCTAAAGCTGAAGACCTTGACACCCTTGGATTCATTTCAATCACAACCATTCTTCCGTTTTTTGGATTAATAGCGAATTGAACATTTGAACCACCAGTTTCGACGCCGATCTTTCTTAAACAAGCAATCGATGCATTTCTCATTACTTGATACTCTTTATCTGTTAGCGTCAATGCAGGAGCAATAGTAACAGAATCTCCAGTATGTATACCCATTGGATCAACATTCTCAATTGAACAGACAATTATGCAATTATCATTTTTATCTCTTACTACTTCCATCTCAAATTCTTTCCAACCCTCTAGACACTCCTCTACTAGAACTTGAGAGACAGGAGACTCTTGCAAACCGCTTTTAATAATTTTTTGATATTCTTTTTTATTTTTAGCTATACCTCCACCAAGGCCACCAAGTGTAAAAGCGGGTCTAATGATTGCAGGTAATCCAATTTGCTTAAGAGCTTTTGTTGCTTGATTAAGATCGTTAACTATTTGTGATTTTGGCAAATCTAAACCAATCTCAATCATATTTTTTCTAAATTTTTTCCTATCTTCTGCATTAGCTATAGCTTTTGAATTTGCACCTATAAGTTCAATTTTATATTTTTTAAGCACACCTTTTTTCTCAGCTTCCATAGCAAGGTTAAGAGCTGTCTGCCCCCCCATAGTTGGTAAAATTGCATCTGGTTTTTCTTTAAATAAGATTTTTTCTAAAACTTCTAAAGTAATAGGCTCTATATAAGTTTTGTCTGCAACATCAGGATCTGTCATTATGGTTGCTGGATTTGAGTTTATTAAAATAACTTTATAGCCCTCATCCCTTAGCGCTTTACAAGCTTGAGTTCCCGAATAATCAAACTCACATGCTTGACCGATAATTATTGGTCCGGCACCTATAACTAAAATTTTTTTAATATTTTTTCTTTTTGGCATATTTTTTCATACTTTCTACAAATTGTTTAAAAAGATAAATACTATCTTGTGGACCTGGGTTTGACTCTGGATGATATTGAACTGAGTAAACTGGTTTATTTTTTAATCTTATTCCTTCAATACTATTATCAAAAAGTGATTGATGAGTAATTTGAACATTTCTAGCTAAACTACTTTTTATGACTTCAAAACCATGATTTTGACTTGTGATCTCAACATTGCCATTTAACAAATTTTTAACAGGGTGATTAGCTCCTCTATGACCTAAGCTCATTTTTTTTGTTTTTGCACCTAACGCTAATGCAAGAATTTGATGTCCAAGACAAATACCAAAAATAGGTAAATCTTTTTTAATTAACTTTTGAATGATTGGAATCGCGTATTTTCCTGTAGCCGCTGGATCACCAGGCCCATTAGACAAAAAGATACCGTGAGGTTTTAATTGCAATATATCTTCAGCAGTTATCTTGCATGGAACAACAGTGACTTTGCAATTAAAATCTGAAAAATATCTCAATATATTTTTTTTAACTCCATAATCTATCGCCACGACATGAAAATTTTTTTTTATATTTTTTTCAAAACCTTTACTTTTTTTCCAAGTTTTCAAATCTTTCCAATTGTAGTTTTTCTTAGTGGATACTGCTTTTGCTAAATCTAAATTTTTTAATCCACTCCATTTTTGAGTTTGTCTTAATAGTTTATTGATATTAAATTTATTTTTTTTAGAAAAAGATATTGTACCTTTAGGTGCACCTTTATCTCTTATAAAGTTAGTAAGATTTCTAGTATCAATTCCAGTTATTCCTACAATCTTATTTTTTTTAAGCCATTCATCTAAATGTTTAAGAGACCTATAGTTAGAAGGACTAGTAATTTCAGAATTAATAATAACTCCTTTTGTCCAAATTTTATCTGACTCATGGTCTTCATCATTAGTCCCTACATTCCCAACGTGGGGAAAAGTAAAATTAATTATTTGCTCAGCATAAGACGGGTCCGAAATAATTTCTTGATAGCCTGTTATAGAAGTATTGAAACATACTTCACCTGTCGCAGTGCCTTGATAACCTAAACCCATGCCTCTAAAAAATTTTCCGTTTTGAAGAACTAAAATAGCAGTGGAATCGATCTTTTTAAGATTTTTAATTGAGTTTATATTTTGAATAGAAGGTTTCAAATACAACTCATGAGTTAAAGTAAAAAACTTATGAACATGATTTTGCGGAACATATGAAATAGTAATAAAATCGTCAAGAAAGTTCTTTTTATTTTAGATAAGAATTGTGATTAAAATATTTTTTAAACATGTCATTAAAAAAGCAAATTGAAGAAAAACTCAACGCGGCTCTAAAGGCAAAGGATAAGAACACCTATCCAACTCTAAGACTAGTAATATCAGCCATAAAAGACGCCGAGATTGCAAGCCGAACTAAAGGCCAAAAAGAAATGTCAGATAGCGATGTGGCTTCTATTTTAAAAAAAATGATCAAACAGAGAAACGAATCGTGTGATGTATACAAAAAAGCTGGACGAAATGAACTTTTGGAAAACGAAACAAAAGAAATCAAGGTGATAAGTGTTTTTTTACCTAAACAGCTTAGCGATGAAGAAACAAAAAAAATATGTGAAGAAGCTATAAAATCATCTGGCGCGTCTTCAATGAAGGATATGGGAAAAGTAATGGGAATTTTAAAATCTAAAAACGCAGATACTCTAGATTTCTCAAAAGTTAGTTCAATTATAAAAAATCTTTTAAAATAAATGAAATATCCAAAAGAATATCTTGATGAAATTAAGTTAAGATTAAAAGTATCTCAAGTTGTAGGCAAGACAGTCCAGTTAAAAAAAAGGGGAAAGGAATTTATTGGTCTTTCCCCGTTTAAGAATGAAAAAAGCCCATCTTTTACGGTGAATGATGAAAAAGAATTTTATCATTGTTTCAGTAGTGGAGAACATGGAAATATTTTTGATTTTTTGATGAAAACTAAATCAATTGGGTTTGGAGAAGCTGTAAGATCTTTAGCAGCCGAAGCTGGCATGCAACCTTATAGGTTTTCAAATTTTGATAAAGAAAAAGATTCAAGATACCAGATTTATAAAAGTATTTATAAAGATTATTCTGATCATTTTCACAAGGAATTATTTAACAAACAAGATCATAGTGCATTAGCATATTTAGAAAATAGAGGTTTAGAAAAAAACATCATAGAAGAATTTAATTTAGGCTATGTTCCATTTAAGAATAATTATTATGATACTCTTATTAAAAAATATTCAGAAAAAGATTTAGAACATACTAATTTATTTTATAAACATGACAAAAGTCAAAAATATATTGATAGATTTAATTCAAGAATAATTTTTCCTATTAATAATTTAAATGGTGATACAATTGCGTTTGGAGGAAGAATTACTAGAGAGTCTTATTTGGCAAAATATATAAATTCACCTGAAACTGAATTTTATAAAAAAGGAAGTGTAATTTTTAATTTAGATAAAGCAAAAAATTGTAGAAGTGAAACAGATGAAGCTATTATTGTTGAGGGATATATGGATGTATTAAGCATTTATTCAAAAGGTGTTAAAAATGTAATTTCTAATTCAGGCACCGCTATAACAGAAAAACAAATAAGTTTAATTTGGAAATTTTTTTCGAACCCTATTATTTGTTTAGACGGAGATGAGAGCGGACAAAAGGCTGCTCTAAGAATTGCTGAAAAATTATTTCCATTAATTAATGAAAAAAATAAAATTTATTTTTCCATTATGCCTGAAGGAAAAGATCCAGATGATTTTATTAAACAGAATGGTAAAAATGGCCTAATAAATTTACTTAAAGAAAAAGAAATCATTCAAAACTTTATTTGGAATTATCATATTAGTAAAACTGATCAAAATAATCCTTATGAGATTTCAAAATTTGAAAAGGAAATAAAAAAACTCACTTACTCTATTAATGACGAAACATTAAAAAAGTATGTGCTTGAGGATTTTCTTGAGAAGATAAAAAATCTTACACCGATTCAAGAGACCAGACAAAATTATAGATATTCTCCCTTTAAAAAAAGAAAAGATTTTCGAATCCTTAAAGAAACAAAACTTTTACATCACAAAAAGAAAGATTTGTCTAAAATTCAAATTATTGAATTCTCAATACTGTTTATAATTTTGAACTATCTAGATTTAACTTCAAAAAAAATAGAAGAGCTGTCGGAAATAGAATTTATAGCTGAAAAAAATGAAGGTTTAAAAAGTACCATCATCACCTCTTTATCGGAGGGAAATGATAAAGAAGTTTTGAGTTCAAAAATAAATACAAATTATGAAAAAATTATTAAAGAAATTAATGAAAATTCCAATATTCAGATAATCACAAAAAATAAGAATGACCAAGATATTCTAGATCTTCTAGAAGAATTAATCCAAGATCATAAAGAGCAGACTAATTTAAGAAAGATAGAATCTTTGGAGCAAAAACTTATAAATAATCTGGACGAAAACTCTTATTCAGAATTGATCAAGCTTAAAAGTCAGCTAAATAGGGAATAAAAAAGTATAGATTTTTTAAACTTAGCCATTATATATATCCTGCTCATTATGCCTGAAAAACTCATTACAAAATCTTTTGAAAGACTTTTAGATAAGGGAAAACACAGAGGTTTTATAACTTACGAAGAATTGGGTAAATCTCTTGGTAAAAGAAATAGCACGAATGAAAATATTGAACGTGCTTTTTTAATACTTGTCGATGAAAAAATAACTTTAGTAGAAAAAAAATCTCAATTTCAATCTAACAAGAAAAAAGAAACCACAGATCAGCAAGAAGAGAAAACAACTGATAAAAGTGATGACCCAATAAGAATGTACCTAAGGGAGATGGGGGGCGTTGAGTTACTATCACGAGAAGGAGAAATCGCTATAGCTAAAAGAATTGAGGCTGGAAAAGATGTAATGATCAATGCATTAACACAAAGCCCTATAGTAGGAAAAAAAATATTCGAATGGAAAGAACAAATAGAAAATGAGCAACTTTTAGTTAGAGAAATTATAGATATAGACTCAACCTACGAAGATTTTGAGTCACAAGATGATGAAGATATAAAAGTTAATAAAAAATTAAAGTTAAAAAAAGAAAAAAGTAAAACAAGCGAAGAAGAAAACAAAGAAGAAAACAAAGAAGAAAACAAAGAAGAAAGCAATACAGAAGATGATGAGTTTAATGTTTCTCTTGCAAAAATGGAAGAGGAAATAAAACCTAAAATTATAAATATTTTAGCGTCGCTAAATAAGAATTATGAAAAACTTAAAAAATATCAAATTGAAAAATTAGAATGCACATTGGCTTCAAAAGAATTATCTGTTTCAAAAAACAAAAATTTTAAAAAAATACAAGAAATATTAGTTGATAATTTTAAAAATCTTCAGTTAGCGCCACACATTGTAGAAGAACTTGTTCAATCTCATTATAAAGAAAATAAAAAAATTGTTTCACTTGAGGGAGTTCTTCTAAGACTTGCTATGGATAATAAAATATCTCGAGATGAGTTTTTAAAGTATTACTTAGGAAATGAAATAAATCCTAAGTTCGAGTCCTTTTTAAGAGAAAACACAACTTGGAAAAATTTTTTCAAGAAATATAAAAAAGATTTTAATGAAATCAGAGATAGACTGATTGAATTTAGCAAAAAAATTGGATTATCAGTTGGTGAATTTAAAAGATTAGTAAACAGAATTCAGAAGGGTGAAAGAGAGTCTAGAGTTGCAAAAAAAGAAATGGTCGAAGCAAATTTAAGACTAGTTATTTCAATTGCTAAAAAATACACCAATAGAGGTCTTCAATTTTTAGATTTAATTCAAGAGGGAAATATAGGCTTAATGAAAGCAGTAGATAAATTTGAATATAGAAGAGGATATAAGTTTTCTACATATGCAACATGGTGGATAAGGCAAGCTATTACAAGGTCCATTGCAGACCAAGCAAGAACAATTAGAATACCAGTGCATATGATTGAGACAATTAATAAAATTGTAAGAACACAAAGACAAATAATGAGTGAGTTTGGACGTGAACCGACACCAGAAGAGTTAGCAAAAAAATTAGCTATGCCTTTAGAGAAGGTAAGAAAAGTACTTAAAATAGCGAAAGAGCCAGTCTCACTTGAAACTCCAGTTGGAGATGAAGAAGATAGTAGTCTTGGTGATTTTATAGAAGATAAAAATGCGCTTCAACCTTTAGATACTGCTATACAATCTAATTTGAGTGAGTCTACCACAAAAATTTTAGCATCGTTAACTCCTAGAGAGGAAAGAGTGTTAAGAATGCGTTTTGGAATAGGAATGAATACTGATCACACTTTAGAAGAGGTAGGCTTGCAGTTTTCAGTAACAAGAGAGAGAATTCGTCAGATTGAAGCAAAAGCTTTAAGAAAACTTAAGCATCCAAGCAGATCTAAACAATTAAAAAGTTTTTTAGAAAAATAGAAAAATAAAAGACAAGATTATTTATAATTATAAATTTTATACTTCAATTTTTTTTCACGAAAAAAAAAGATTTAAATGTTATTAAAAAAAATTTATTTAATAGAACTTTTAAGATTTGCTTCAAGTCTTGCTGTAATTATTCATCACTATGAGTTTTTTTTCTTCAGAGCGAATGATTTTAATTTGTTAAAAATTTCAGAAGAAAATTTTAATATATTACCTTTTGGAAAAATTTTAGATTTTGTTTATGAATTTGGAGATTATGGTGTACATATTTTTTGGACTATATCTGGTTTTGTTATTTCCTATGTTTATTATGATAGTATAAAAAAATATAACTGGAAGATGTTTTTTATTAATAGATTTTCTCGTCTATATCCACTTCATTTTATAACTTTATTAGCTGTTATAGTAATTCAATTTATTGATTTAGATTTTTCTAAAGAGTTAGATTTATTTAAATATAATGATCTGTATCACTTTTTCTTAAATCTTTTTTTTATATCAGCCTGGGGATTTGAGCAAAATTTTAGCTTTAATTTACCAATATGGAGCGTCTCGCTAGAAATAATTGCTTACACTATTTTTTTTATAACTGTATCAAAATTTAACAATCTAGGTTTAAAAGAATTATTTATATTTTATTTTTTACTAACCATAATTAGCAAGACAGGCTTTATGGAAAACGATCAGCACAATGATTTGCTAAGTTGTATAAGATTATTTGTTTCGGGTATGATAGTTTTTATATTGTTTAAACAAAATAGAAAATATATTTTTTTATTCTTATCAGTACTTTTCTTAATTTTTTCTTTTATAAATAATTTTAAAATATTCTTTTTTTGTCCAGGTGTACTGATGTTAATTTTGTCAATTGAAAATTTTTTTGATATCAAAAATAAAATGTTTCTAAATTTCTGTTCTATAATGGGAAATCTTACCTACTCTAGTTATTTAATTCATCTGCCTCTTAGCTTAATTATTATTTCTTTTTATAGAAATGATGCCCAAATTTTTCTCAGTGAATATTTTTTTGTATCCTATATTATTGCCATTATAATAATTTCTTTAATTTCTTATCATTTTATCGAAAAAAAATTAAAAAAATTCATAAGAGATAAATTTATTTCCAGAAAATAAGTTATAATATGCCAACTTAGACACACATTGGGAAACAAACGTTCACATTAATAAACTGATGATTGTAATTCTTAATTTGAGTTTTTTATAAAAGCCTTGTATATATTGAGTTTATTAAACGGGCCTGTAGCTCAGTTGGTTAGAGCAGTACACTCATAATGTATTGGTCCCAGGTTCGAGTCCTGGCGGGCCCACCAGCTAGTTATTCGTAAACTCTTTCAATTTACTTATAAGAATTAATAAATCGTTATTATTTGAATTTAAAATTGATGCAAACTCTTCTTTTTGCGTTCTAGCTAAACTTAATCCCTCAACAATTAAGTCTCTTATAAGAGGTTGATCCGGATTTTTAGTATAAATTCGCCAGTCTATCTTAATTTCTGGTCCGCCATCATTTGGTGTTACTTTTGATTTGACCATAGTGTATGTATCACTCTTTTTATCTGTCTCTACAACTTCGAATTTGCTAGATGAATAATCCTGTAATCTCGAAGTAAGACTTTTTAAAAAATATTTTTCAAAAGATTTTTGATAATTTTCTAGACTATCTTTGTCGGCTGATTTTCTTAATTCACCAAGAGTATAAAGGCTTAAAGCTTTAATATCGACATTTTCTAATGCGATTTTCTCTATTAATAATACCTTTTCCTCTTTACTAAGATCTTTATTTGAAAGATGATTAATTGCATCATTAACTAATTCATAAACAAAATCTTTTGGATTTGAACTATAAGATTGTAGTGAAACTTGAAGTAAAAAAAATATTGAAAAAAAATAAGTAACTGTTCTTTTCATCTTTATTTTAATTATCTAAATTTCCCCATTCTTCATCATTTTCAACTGAATTTTTAATCTTATTTTCTCTATCCTGTAAATAAAGACTTTTTAAGGATGAATAAAGATCAATTGAATTATTTTCTAGACTTTGAAAATTTGTGTCATTTTCAGCTCTAAAATCTATTGCGGTCGCCCCTTTAACTGAGTAGTAATCCAAAGAGTTACCTGATGTGCTAAATAACTCATTTTCTCGAATTGTAATATGCGCGAATGGATCAACAAATGTATCTGCAATTAGTCCTAGAGAGTCTCTTGCAGTAGTTGGACCTAATATTGGTAGGACGAAATAACATCCTGGACCTATTCCATAAGATCCTAATGTCTGACCTACATCTTCTTTATGAGGCTTCAAGCCAATTTTTTCTGCTGGATTTAAAAAACCAAAAATACCAACTGTGGAATTAATAGCAAAACTTCCAATTGAATGGCCTAATTGTTTAAAATTTCCTTGTAAAACGGTGTTCGGAATTGATAACAAAGTACTTATGTTTGAAGTAAAGTTACTTGTTCCACTTTTTATTGGATTTGGTAATTTATTATAACCCTTAGCAATTGGTTCTAAGACAATGTCATCGAAAGCCATATTAAATTTAAAAATTGCCCTACTAGTTCCTTCAAAACATTCTTCTGTAGATTTTACATTCTTAGAAGTTAACGCCAAAAAAATAAGCGCAATTAATATTAATTTAGGATTTTTAATGTTTTGCATAGTCGCTATATATATATTTTTAACGTATTTTCTATACAAAATTTAGCTTAAAATTGACTTAAAAATGCTTACAATAAGTCTGGTAGTAAGTGTATGGTTATAGAAACGAACTTTTCACCCAATTTTTCAAAAAAAATTAGAGGAAAAAGTGATATCAAACATGTAATAATCCATTATACAGGAATGCAATCTGAAATTGAATCTATTAAAAGACTAAAAAGCCCTAAGTCAAAGGTTAGTTGTCATTATTTAATTAATAGAGAGGGTACAGTAATCCAAATGGTTAAAGACAAAAACCAAGCTTGGCATGCTGGCAAATCAAAATGGAAACAATTTACTAACTTAAATTATAGCTCAATAGGTATAGAGCTTGTTAATAAAGGGCATAAATTTGGATACGAGAAATTTACAATTAAACAAATTAAAAGCCTTATTTCTTTATGTAAAAAATTAAAAAAAAAATATGGGATAAAAAAAGAGAATTTTTTAGGGCATTCCGATATTGCTCCACTAAGAAAAATAGATCCAGGTGAAAAATTTCCTTGGAAAAAATTGAGCAATCACAAGATTGGAAAATGGTATAAAGAAAGTAAACTTGGTATTAATTTTAATTTCAAAAAATTAGAAATAGCTTTTTTTGAAAACTTGAAAAAATTAGGTTACAGATATTTTAAGGTTTACAAAAGAAGCTCTAAAGATAAAAAAATAATAAAATCTTTTCAGCAGCATTATTCTCCAAAAAATGTTACTGGCAAATTAGATCAAAAAACCTTTGAAATTAGCTATTTTTTAACCCATAAACACAACACTTGATTTAATATTAATAATTAAATAAAAGCTTTGAGCCAGATAGTTGGATAGTCGCTATTAGTAAAATAATAGAGGAAAGTCCGGGCTCCGTAAAGACACAGTGCCAGTTAATGGCTGGCGAAGGTGACTTCAGGGATAGTGCCACAGAAAATAAACCGCCTAATCAAGGCAAGGGTGAAACGGTGAGGTAAGAGCTTACCGGTTTTTTGGTAACAAAAAACGCATGGCAAACCCCACTGGGAGCAAGGTTAAATAGAGAAGACGAAGTGGAAACACGAAAAACAGTCTTTAGTTGGTCTTCTGGGTTAACCGCTTGAGCTTAGATGCGAATTTAAGCCTAGAGAAATGACATCTTCAATGACAGAACCCGGCTTATAGATTATCTGGCTAAATTTCTTTAGAATGTTCTACTTTTGTGCTTTTTAATTAATTACAATCTTATTGACTAATTTTTAAAAACCCATACTATCCCAAATAATCCCATTATGGAGAGTATATCTAAATATTTTAACTATAGAGGTTTTTTAAATAAAAATGTTTTTATCAAGTTACGAAAACAAAATAGACAAGAAAGGACGTGTTTCAGTGCCAGCAACTTTTAGATCACATCTAAACTCCATGGGATACAATGGATTTATTAGCTATCCTTCGTTCAATCACGCTGCACTGGAAGCCTGCTCGCAAGACAGAATTGAAAAACTGTCAAACACTATAGACTCATTAAATCCTTTCGAAGAAAAAAGAGATTTTTTTGCTACCTCAATTTTATCTGAAAGTGAAAATTTACAGTTTGATACCGAAGGTAGAGTTTCATTATCTGAAAAGTTGCTTGATCATGCAATAATAAAAAACAATGTTTTATTTGTTGGTTTAGGAAAAACATTTCAAATTTGGGAACCAAACAATTTTAAAAAATTTAAAGTAGTCGCAAGAAAAAAAGCTTTTCAAAACAGATCTAATTTAAAATGGGAAAACAAACAGAAGGGAGAACTGTAATGAGTATAAATATTGGTGGTGGAGAAATTAAAGAATTAAAACCAAGAATCTTAGTATTAGGAGTTGGTGGTGCTGGAGGGAATGCAATAAATGCAATGATTGACTCCGGTATGAAGGGTGTTGAATTTGTTGCAGTTAATACAGACGCACAAGATTTGAAAATGAGTAAAGCTGATGCAAAAATTCAAATTGGAATGAATTTAACTAAAGGCTTAGGCGCAGGTGCCAAACACGATATTGGTCAGGCTGCAGCCGACGAGTCATTAAATGAAATAACAAGTTATATGCAAGGTGCAAATATGGTTTTTATAACTTCAGGGATGGGAGGAGGTACTGGCACTGGAGCCTCACATGTAATTGCTAAAGCCGCAAGAGAACTTAATATTTTAACTGTTGGTGTTACAACACTTCCTTTTTCTTACGAAGGTCCAAAAAGAATGAGAAGAGCGACGCAGGGTTTGGAAGAATTTAAAAAACATTTAGATACAGTTATAGTAGTGCCTAATCAAAATCTTTTCAAAATTGCTAGCGAAACTACAACCTTTAAAAATGCTTTTATCTTATCAAACAATGTTCTTAAACATGGAGTTCAAAGTGTAACAGACCTCATGGTAAGACCTGGAATGATTAACCTTGATTTTGCAGATGTAGAAACTGTAATGAGTTCAATGGGTAAAGCTATGATGGGTACCGGTGAAGCTGAAGGAGAAAACAGAGGCAAGGTAGCTACTGAAATGGCATTAAATAATCCTCTTATTGATGAATACTCTTTAAAGGGAGCAAAAGGATTGCTTGTAAACATAACTGGTGGAGATGATTTAACTTTATTTGAGGTAGAAGAATCTGTTAATAGAATTAGAGCTGAAGTAGACCCTGAAGCAGAATTAATTTTTGGAGCAATTGAAGACACCGAACTTAATGGAAAAATAAGGGTTTCAATTGTTGCAACTGCATTAGATGGTCACCAAACAGAAAATAAAACAGTTTTAAATATGGTATCAAGAATTCAGAATAGAAATACTGGTTACTCAGAAAACTTGTTCTCTCACAATCCCAGAATGGATAATAGCACATTAGGTGCAATTGACGGAGCAACAGCGTTAAAACTTGATGAAAGTTTTGAAATTAAAGATGAGTCTCAAAATCATGTGCTTACTGATTCTACGAATAACTTTAACGAGGATATACCTAACAACGTTAGCACAGAAAATAATTTTACAGAGGTTCCAACAGGTGTATCAATTGAAAGCGCTTCTTATATTGAAAACTCCAATTTAGAGATTAACAAGGAAACCACAGAGCAGGCGGATAGTATAAATGAGGAATACACCCCAAAACTATTTTCTGAAGAAAATAATACATTCGAAGAGATTAATAATGAGAGTAACGAACAATCTCATCATGATACAGATGAATTATTTGATCAAGATCTAAATGAAGAAGAAGATTTTGAAATTCCTGCCTTCTTGAGGAAACAAAAATTTTAATGAAAAAATCATTAAGTAATGAACAATCACACATCATCACTGGAATTCTCCCATTTTCCAGTGATGTTGAACGAGATTTTGAAGATAACCTCACCATTTAATGGAGGCAAATATATTGACTGTACATTTGGCGGTGGTGGATACTCAAGAGAAATTCTAAAAATTCCTAGAACTGAGATAGCAGCAATAGATAGAGATAATAATATTAAATCAATTGCAAAGGAACTAGAGAGAAAATTTCCTAAACGATTTAAATTTTATCAAATAAAATTTAGTCAACTGAATACTATTTCTGAAGATAACGTAGATGCAATAATTTTTGATTTAGGACTATCTTCAATTCAATTAAATAACCTTGAAAGAGGTTTTTCATTTAAATCAGAAAAACAATTAGACATGGCAATGGGTCTTAATAATATTTCTGCTTTGGAAGCTGTTAATAATCTTAGTGAATCAGATTTAAAATCGATAATTAAATTTCTTGGTGACGAAAAAGAAGCTTCAAGAATAGCAAGAAATATTGTTAATACGAGAAACAAAAAAAAGATAACTAAAACTAATCAATTAGTTAAAATAATTGAAGACAGTAAAAAAAAAAATTTTACAAAAAAAATAAATCCCTGTACTAAAACATTTCAAGCTCTTCGAATATTTGTAAATAAAGAAATAAGCGAGTTAATAAATGGAATTATAAATGCAACTAAAAAATTAAAACCAGGCGGTAAAATTTTAGTTGTAACCTTTCATTCTATTGAGGACAAAATAGTAAAATATTTTTTCAATAATTTTTCAAAAAATAAGTCTAGACCATCAAGGTATTTTCCTGAAAATAAAATTGAAGAGGCATATTTGTTTGAGGAGTATAAAAATAAAGTTTTTAGACCTTCTAAAAATGAGGTGGAAAAAAACATTAGAGCAAGATCTGCAAAGTTAAGGTTTGCAATTAGAAGCAATACTGATTTTCAATATCCTCAAGAATTAATTAATAAGTTCAAAAATTATTTAGAACTGGAGTCAGTCAATGTGTAATTCAAAGTTATTTTTTTCATTAACTGTATTTACAATTTTTTTAATAATAACCTCTTTAATAAAAAATCAGTCAAGAATAATGGAAAAACAAATAAAAGGTTTAAGTAGTGATATTATAGTAAAAGAGAAAAATATTAGTGAAGTCGAATTGGAATTTTCATATTTATCTTCACCAAATAAAATTGAAAAAAAATTAAAAAGCAGAGATATAGAAAAATTTGAGCCTATTAAACAATCAAATATATTCTACGATATCCATGATTTAAGTATATTTGAAAAAAAGTTATCCAATCTTATAAATATAGATGAAAAAAAAATTAGGAAAAAATAAAATAACTAATCAAAAAAGTTTTTACTTTGAAGATTATTTAGAAACAAATAAGAAATCAAAAAATTTAAAAAAACATAATAATTTCGAAGATAGAAACTATTTATTATTTTTTTTCTTTTTCTCTTTAATTACAATCTTCTCACTTAAAATAGCCCACATCTCGTTGAGCCAAAAAGAGATTTCGAGTTTTAATAATCAAAATTCTAAATTAAACTTAATTAGAAGAGATATAGTTGATAGAAATGGAGTAATAATTTCTAGAAATATAAACACATATCATGCTGCGGTTGATCCAAAATTAGTTAAAGATAAAAAAAACTTTTTAATAAAATTAAGATTAATTTTTCCTGATCTCCCAAATGATGAGATTAGAAAAAAACTTAATGGCAAAAAATATTTTCGCATTAAAACAAGGATAACTCAAAATGAAAAACAAAAACTTTGGTCATTAGGAGAAAAAGCAATCAAATTTGAACCATTTCAAGCCAGATTGTACACTCACGGAGATTTATTTAGCCATGTTATTGGCCAAGTCGATTACGATAACTTTGGAATTTCAGGAATTGAAAAATATTTTGACAAAGAATTAAAAAGTAAAAATTTAAAAGACAGTCCATTAGAGTTAGCTTTAGATAGCAATATTCAATATATAATTAATAAAGAATTAAGCAAAGCTATAAAAACTTTTGATGCTTCAGGAGCCGCTGCTTTATTGATGAACGTTAATAACGGTGATATTTTATCTTTAGTTTCTTTACCTAATTTTAATATCAATCAACGAAAAACTATTAAAGATAAAAATTATATTAATAAAATTACAAAGGGGGTTTATGAATTAGGTTCTATTTTTAAAACCTTTACCGTAGCATTAGCCCTTGAGAGTAATATTGTTAAAAAAGATACTATTATTGAAAACATACCTAGAAAATTGAAGTGCTCTATTCATAATATTACTGATATGAAAGAACACCCAAGTAGTCTTTCAACAGAAGAAATTTTGGTAAGATCTTCAAATGTTGGATCAGTTATTTTAGCACAAAAAATAGGTGAGGATACTTTTAAAAAATTTATTAAAAATACTAACTTGACAAAAGTTCCAGAAATTGAACTTGAAGAAGTTGGGGTCCCTCACGAAATAAGATGGAATAAATGTAAAATCGAAACAGTTTCTTTTGGTCACGGAATAACAACCACACCACTTCAAGCCACAACATTATATGCCAGTCTTACTAATGGAGGAAATTTAGTTACCCCTAGTTTAATAAAAGAGAGAAATAAAATTGAAACAAAAAAAATAATATCCAACGAAACTAGTAAAGAAATATCAAGTATTTTGAGGCAAGTTGTTAGTAGCGAAAATGGAACGGCAAGTTTAGCAGATATAGATGGGTATTATGTGGGAGGAAAAACAGGGACTGCAGAAAGCTATGGAAACAATAAACAAAGAATAAATTCATTTATTTCTGTGTTTCCTACAAGAAAACCAAGCTACTCATTATTTGTAATGCTAGAGAATCCAAAACTAAATAAAGATCTAGTTTATAACTATCGCGGAATAAAAACTAAAGCACCATATAATACCTCTGGTTGGAATTCTGTTTATGTTGCTGGCAAAATAATAGAAAAAATTGGACCAATTTTAGCCATAAATAATAAGGATTTTTTAAACCAATATGTTGTTGAAAAATTTAATTAAAGGAATTCCTTTTAGTAAAAGAAATATTCCAGTTAAAGGAATTTCATCAAACAGTAACAGCACAAAAAAAAACTATATTTTTTTTGCCATTAAAGGAACAAAAGAGAATGGCGAAAATTTTATTAATCATGCTATTAAAAGGGGAGCATCTGTTATTATTTGTTCAAATAAATGTAAATTCAAAGATAAAAATATTTTAGTTATTAAAAAGAAAAATGTAAGAAATTATTTAAGTGAAATTGCTTCAAGGTTTTATAACTTAAAACCAAAAAATATTATTGCTGTTACTGGCACTAATGGAAAAACATCTGTAGCTGATATGTTTTATCAAATATTTAGGTTAAACGGTAAACCTGTTGCTTCCATAGGAACTTTGGGAATTAAATATAATAATAAATTTATAAAAACAAGCCTAACATCACCTGACACAATATTATTGCATAAAACTTTAAATTTTTTAAAAAAAAAAAAAATAGAAAATGTAATTATCGAGGCCTCAAGTCATGGTTTACATCAAGAGAGACTTCATCATATAAATTTTAAATCAGCTATTTTTACCAACTTTAGTCAAGATCATTTAGACTATCATAAGAATATGAAAGCATATTTGAATGCTAAGCTTATTTTATTTTCAAAAATTTTAAAAAAAAAAACTAAAATAATTTCAGATAAAAATATTTTGCCATTTAAGATTTTAAAAAATATCTCCAAAAAACGGGGATTAAAAATAATTGATATAAATAGTGAGTTTTCAAAAATTAAAAGTCAATTACCTACCTTTCCAGATTTTAAGAAAAAGAATTTATCTATGGCAATTTTGGTTGCAAAAATTTGTGGAATTAAAGAGCATTTGATTTACGAAAAAATAAAAAAAATTAATGATGTAAATGGAAGATTAGAACTAGTAAAAACACTTCCAAATAAAGCAAAAGTTTTTTTAGATTATGCTCATACGCCAGATGCCCTTCAAAAAACATTAGAGTTTTTAAAAAATGATCATAAAAAAGATATATCTATTGTTTTTGGTTGTGGAGGAGATAGAGATAAAAAAAAAAGACCATTAATGGCCAAGATAGCAAATAAATATTGTAGCAAGATTTATATAACAGATGATAACCCAAGAAATGAAGACCCTCATCAAATTAGAAAAGAGCTTTTAAAATATATTCCAAGAGAAAAAAGTTTTAATATTGGAAATAGACGTAATGCTATTAAAGTTTCTATAAAGATGGCTAATCCCGGGGAAACAATTTTAATAGCAGGAAAAGGACATGAAAAAATTCAAATTTATAAAAATAAATATTTTAAAATTTCTGATAAAAAAATTATAAAAGGAACTATTATAAAATCAGGAATTATATCTAAAAAAAAAATTAATCATTTTGAAAATAATTTAATTTTACAAAAAATTACAAATAATAAAAAATTTATTAGTTTTGATGGTTTATCTACTGATACCAGATCAATTAAAAAGGGTAATTTATTCTTAGCAATCAAAGGTAAAAAAAATAATGGCAACAAGTTTGTTAAAGACGCTTTGCGAAAAGGTGCAAGCTGTGTTGTATCTGACACTGCAAAAAAAATTGGAAAAAAAATGATCAGAGTAAAAAATTCTAACTCATTTTTAAATTCTTTTGCAAAATTAAAACGTGAAAGATCTTCTGCAAATATAATTGCTATTACTGGTAGTGCTGGAAAAACATCTTTAAAAAATTTGCTAGGACAGTTGCTAAAAAAATTCGGTGAAACGTATTTTTCACCAAAATCTTTTAATAATCATTTAGGCGTTCCTATAAGTTTATCTAATTTAAGTTCATTCGATAAATATGGTGTTTTCGAAGTTGGAATGAGTAAAGCTGGAGAAATTAAAAACTTATCAAAATTAATAAAACCTCATTTAGGTGTAATTACCAATATTGGTGAAGCACACTTAGAAAATTTTAAAAATGTGAAAGACATAGCTAAAGCAAAATCTGAAATAATAGAAAATATTAAAAGAGGTGGGAAAATTATCCTAAATAGAGATGATAAATTTTTCAATTTTCTGTTTCAAAAAGCAAAATCGTACAATCTTGAAATAATTACCTATGGTAAACATAGAGATTCAAACATTTTATTAAAAAAGACTATTGAAAAAAATGGTAATTTTAAAATTTTTGTCAAAATAGATAATCAGAACTTAGATTATGAATTAAGAGATATTAATATTTATAATGTTCTGGCAAGTTTAGCTGTACTGAACGAATTAAAAATTGATGTTACAAAAATTAAATCATTAATAAAGAATTTACAACCAACTCCAGGAAGAGGAAAAAATTATAATATTTCAAGATATAAGAAAAAATTTCGATTTATTGATGAAAGTTATAATGCAAACCCATTATCAGTAAAAAATGCTATTAAAAGACTTAACTCATTTAAAAAAGAAAAATTAAAAAAATATTTAGTATTGGGTGACATGTTGGAATTGGGTCAAAAATCGAGAAAATATCATGAAGAAATTTCAAAAGTTATTAACAATTCTGATATCGACAAAGTATTCGTAAAGGGAAAACAAACTATATTCACCTATAAGAAACTAAATAAAAATAAAAGAGGAAATATTTTGCAAAATATAGAGGATATAGATTTAAATCTAAGAAGTATTATTTCTAATAATGACTACTTAATGATTAAGGGTTCTAATGCTACAGGCTTAAATAATTTTAGCAAAAATATTATAAAAGGAATTTAAATGTTGTTCAGTCTTTTAATATCTTTAGTTGACCAATACTCATTTTTAAATGTTTTTAAATATCTTACATTTAGAACTGGATTATCTGTTGTAACGTCTTTGGTAGTTGTTTTTATTATTGGAGGACCACTTATCAAGCTATTTTCAGAAAAAATGATTACCGGTCCTATCAGACAAGATGGTCCAATTGATCATATAATAAAAAAGTCTGGCACACCTACAATGGGTGGAGTGATCATTATTATTGGAATTATTTCTGGCACTTTGTTGTGGGCTGACTTAAAAAATATATATGTTTGGGTGCTAATATTTGTGTCTTTATCTTTAGGAGGCTTGGGGCTGATAGATGATGTTTTAAAGATAAAATATAAAAATTCTAGAGGTCTTAAATCAAGTTTAAAATTTCTTGGTCAACTAATTATAGGTGTAATAACTTTAACATTATTAATTAAATTTTCTAATCATGAATATTTATACAATCTTTATTTTCCATTTTTTAAAAATTTAATTTGGCAAATGGGTTTATTTTTTATTCCATTTGGATTGTTTGTTTTAATTGGAGCATCTAACGCAGTAAATTTGACTGATGGTTTGGATGGGCTTGCCACTGTACCTGTAATGTTAGTAGCACTGTCTTTTACATTAATTTCTTATGTTGTGGGAAATACAATTTTTTCTGAATATTTACAAATACAATATATTCCAGATGTTGGAGAACTGTCTATTTTTTGTGGATCAGTCGTGGGAGCGTGTTTAGGTTTTCTTTGGTATAATGCGCCGCCCGCAAAAATTTTCATGGGTGACACTGGCTCACTTTCTTTAGGAGGATCATTAGCGGCTATCGCAATTATTGTAAAACATGAAATAGTTTTAGCTATAATAGGTGGATTATTTGTTTTAGAAACAGTATCTGTAATTATCCAAGTACTTTCATTTAAATTAACGGGAAAAAGAATATTTAAAATGGCCCCAATCCATCATCATTTCGAAAAAAAGGGTTGGGCAGAATCTACAATTGTAATTAGATTTTGGATTATTGCTATAATCTTAGCATTGATTGGATTAGCAACATTAAAGTTAAGGTAAAATGCTTAAAACACCTAAACTCAAAGAACAATCGTTCCTTGTTTATGGTCTTGGATTAACAGGAAGTTCTGTAATTAAGTTTTTTAAAAAGAAAAAAATTTCAAATTTTAAAGTTTACGATGATAAAAATAAAAACCTCTTTAAAAGTTACAGAACAAAAAATCTAAATAAAACATTAAAACAAGTGGATTATATTGTTTTATCTCCAGGAATCAGCCTTTATAAAAATAAAAACCTCCAGAAATATAAAAAAAAAATTATAACTGATTTAGATTTATTTTATTTAGAGAATAAGAAATTTAAAAGTATTGTTGTTACTGGAACTAATGGAAAATCAACTACATGTAAATTACTTGACCATGTTTTGAAAAGAAATAAATTTAAATGTTTATTAGGAGGTAACATTGGCAAGCCTTTACTTAGTTTGAACAAAGTAAATAATAGTTTTGTAATAATTGAAGCTTCATCTTTTCAACTTTCACATTCAAAATTTATTTGTCCAGATTTTGCTATTTTTATAAATTTTACTAATGATCATTTAGACTGGCATGGAAGCAAGAATGAATATTTAAACGCTAAACTTAAAATTTTTAAAAATCAAAATAAAAGACAATATGCTTTCATTAATAAAAACCTAAAGATGATTTTTAAAAAGAAAAATTTTCAAAGTAGATTAATTATACCAAAAATTAAAAATTACAAAAAAATAAAATTTAAAATTAAAAATAGTTACTTAGCTTCCAATATTAACGATGAAAATGTGACCTTTGTTTTTGAATTATCTAAATTGATGAATATAAGTGAAAAATCATTTCTTAAATCTATTCAGTCTTTTAAAGGTCTAGAGCATAGATTTGAAATTTTTATGAAAAAAAAGAACTTTACTTTTATTAACGACTCCAAGGCGACAACTTGTGAAGCTGCTACTTCAGCTATCTCAAGTTTGAAAAATATTTTTTGGATATTGGGAGGTCTACCAAAAAAAGGTGATAAAATTAATTTATTAAATTACAAAGAAAATATAATTAAATGTTATATAATTGGAGAAAGTGTTAATTTTTTCAAAAATCAGATTGAAGGGAAGGTTTCTTTTTCAATTTCAAAAACACTTGAGAACGCAATCATTCAAATAACAAAAGATTACAAATTTTATAAGAAAAAAAAGTGCTCCATCCTATTAAGTCCAGCGGCAGCATCATTTGATCAATTTAAAAATTTTGAAATAAGAGGAACCCAGTTCAAAAAATTAAGTAAAAAATATGCAAGAAAATTCATTTAAATTTTTCACACTTAACTATTGGAGGAGTATTGATAAAAAAATCTTGTTTTGTTTTTTGATACTATTTTTCCTAGGACTTTTTTTTTCATTTTCATCAACTTCTTCGCTTGCTGGAGAAAGATTAAATAAGGATTATTATTTTTTTTTTACTAAACATTTAATTTTTACAGTTAGCAGTATTTATCATGATAATAATTTCATTAATTAAAACAGAAGCTTTAATTAAACTTGTTGTTCCAGCATTTACAATTTCGTTCATTTTTTTGGCTTTAGTTCCAATATTTGGAATAGAAGCA
>Ga0315330_10000342_pt1 | contig 28076 bp, 19 predicted proteins | sample M140m34915metaG_FD_203453 | JGI IMG/M metagenome (GOLD analysis project Ga0315330, IMG submission 203453) | Ammonia-oxidizing marine archaeal communities from Monterey Bay, California, United States - M1 40m 34915 | ecosystem: Environmental > Aquatic > Marine > Intertidal zone | place: USA...
CAGACAAGTTGGTATTTTGACTAGAGGTAATGGTGGTGAAACTATATTACCACTTATGGGAAGACCATTACAAACAAATCGCGATAAACATCAGTTTTATACCATGAATGATAAAAATAATATGATTAAACTTCCCGTTAGTAAAAATGGTAAAAGTTGCACAGGTGAATATGGATGCAATGATTTATATAATGGCGACACTGTTTATGTAGAGGGATATAAAGATACGTTTAATGTTACAATATATGAAAACAGCGGACCTAGGTATATACCATTTGTGTAAACATATTAAAAAAATAATATATGGTTATATTAAATGGCCGCAGTAGAAGAAAAAACTAAACCACCCGTTATAAAATCACAGGATTTGGACATCTTGGAAAAAGAATTTGAAGAAAAAAAAGAATTATTGTCTATTTTTAAAACTATGAAAAATGGTGATAAAATTATGAAAATTCAAGATGCTTCAAATAATTCTTATTACATTGTTGAAGGAACCGATTGGCAACGAACAAAGCGTTGGTGGGCTGGAGAAGATAGAAATAAGACAATAAATTATTTAGATGAAGAATTTAAAAATTTTGCAGTTTATTTAGATAAAGTTCTCTATAATATGAAGGAGTATAATTTATTGAAATATTATACTTTAGCACTAGATGTTTCTAGATTTATAAATGAATTATTGCCTGGGTTGTATAGTTTGAAAGAAACTTACACGGATTTTGAGGAAATGAAGTTAAAAGTAGATAGTATTATTACAACTTTAATAGATTATAAAGACCAAGTAGAATTATACAAGAAACAAAACCGAAATCGCAGACAATTAGTTTCTAGTGGTGTTATTAAGAGGACAAAAAGCAAATAAAACAAAAATTTTATTATATAATTTTGTTTTATTTAGGAGATTTTTAATGTTTTGTTTCTTTTCCTTTTTCTTCGTTTTTTTATTGATTTGTTGTTTTGTTTACCACCTTTACTTTGCGGTCTCTCTGTTAGTTTTATAAACTTTATAAATTCATGTAAATCTAATCTAAATATTTCTTCTTCCTTACGTAATGTTTTATTACCACTTTCCGTTATTATTGCATTCATTGGCCAGTCATTAGGTAATATTAATCTATTTATCCATGATTTAATTACCTGCCAAAATCTAATATGTAGTGTCATATCGTTTTCCATTACAGTAAAGCCATCCACTACTTCTTCCCAAGAATCTTCTACACTTTGTCCACTATAAAAGACTGAAAACCATAAAAATATTCGTATTGCATGTAATACTGTAAAATTATTATTTCTTTCTAGTAGTTTATCTCTTCCACCACTATGATGTAGAATAAAATTACATACTAATCCCAGTGTTACTAAACGTTTATTCGAAAAAGCTGGTCTCTCTCTCGCTCCACGAACTGTATTAGGACCTAAAATATCTTTTTGTTCTAATAATTCAAACATTGTATATTCTCGTTCCCCACCAACTATATATACGTATTTAAATGCTTCTAATATTGACATTTCATCATCATATAATGAACGCTGGAAAAGTTTTTTATCAAATATGCTATAATTTCTTACACCCATTTCTCGTGCACTTTTAAATCTTTTTGATTTTTGGACAACTTTTTCAGCACCTTCTCCAGTATTTCCAGTATTATATTCACCACGTGCAGCTCTACCATGCATTTCTTCTACTTGTGCGGCTAATTCTTTGATTTGTATTTTTAATGATTCTATTAGTTCATTACATTGGTTTAATTCAGTTTGCAGCCTCTGATTTCTAGCTTGTAATTGAGATATAATTTGGTCTCTCTCTTGAAGACCAGTATTTAAACGATTTATTTGGTCTTGTAATTGTTTTATTGTTTGGTCTTTTCTAGAATTTTCGTCTGTTAAATTTTTTATTCTATCTTTTAATTCTCGAAGTTCCGTTATTTTGCTTCTCCTATCTGCATCAAATGATTCTTCTATTTCAGTTAAACGAGTTTCTCTCTCATTGTCTCTTAATTTCATAGACTCTCTTTCTCTTTCTATTTCTTTTCTTTCAATAGTTAATCTATCACCTAATTTTGAATTTAATTCTTCTATTTCATCTTTTTCTTTTTCCAAAGATTGTATATTTTCTAACAATTCGTCTTTTTTTGATTCACAATTTCTTAATAATTCTTCTAAATTACGGATTTTTCTATCTTTTTGGTTGCTTTCTTCTTCTTTTCCGGATTCAATATTAGTGATTTGACCACGTAATGTTTCTATTTCACCATTTAAAGTATCAATATTTTTTTTTAAAAGACCTATTGGTGCCATGTAATCTGTTTCGTTTAATGTAATTTCTATACCTATATTTTTCAAATAATCCAAAATATATTGAACATGTCTATTTAAATTAGAGATTTCATCTTGTTTTTGTTGCATTTTTTCATCACATTCTCGCTTATTAGAATCTTGAGTCCGTTCTAAAGTATCTATTTGGTCTAGTTGTTGTTCTCTAGAAACTTCACTTTCTCTTAATTTAATCTTTAGTTCTTTATACATTCTCGTTATTTCTTCTAATCTTTCAGTTAGTTTACTATTGTTTACATCTTTTGAAGTTTCATTACTTCTCATTTCTTCTAATTGTTTCCTCATTTCACTATTATCTCGTTCTAATATTGTTATTCTCTCTAACTGTCTTGAATTTTCTTGTCGCAATGTATTAATAGTAGTATCTTTTCCTGTATTTTCACGTTGTAATGTTTCTAATTCTGCATTTAATTTACCAAGTTGTTCTTCTGTTTGTTTTATTCTTTTCTTCAAATTTTCATTATCACTTTCCAACTCTCCAACTCTTCCTACAACACCATCATTTGTATTTCCTAATTCTCTTATTCTTTTCATAAGTCTATCTCTTTCTGTTGTTAGTTTACTAATTTGAGTTTGTAATTGTGTGTTATTATCTATTCTTTCTCTATTATTAGAATCTATTTGTCTTTGCATTTCAGCTAATTGCTGTTGTAAACGATTTAGTTTACCTTCACAATCAGATTTTTGACGTTCAATAACAATCAATTGTCTTTGTAATTCATCTATTTGAGAACGTAATGCTGTTATTTCTCTTTGTTTTGAATCATTATCACTTTGAAAACTGTCAAGTTGCGAGCGTAACTGTGTAAGTTCGGCTTCTTTATTACCATGTTCGCTTCTTATTGATTTTAATTTAGATTCAGCAGTTCCAATTTTTTCTGTTAATATTCTATTGTATTCATCCATTCTCGAATCAACATCACGTAATAATTGAGTTAATGTATCAAACAATTGGTTGATAGTTCGGGTAAGTTCTACTATTTGTTGACTTGCAATATCATCACGTTCTAATAATTCTCGCCGTAATTCTAATAATTGCCCTATTTGTCTTTCATAATATTCTGTAATAACGGTAGTTTGTTCAGTCATTTTGCGATTCACTTCATCTAATATACGCCTTCCCATTTCTACCATAGCATTTCGTAATATGTTTTCTTCATCATCTCTCGCATTATCTCTTTCAGATTTTTCTTCTCCTAATTTAGTTATTTGATTTTGCAAAGTTCTTATATTTTTTTGATTATTTAGTTTTATTTGTTTTAACATATTATCATAATCATTATATAGTTCTGTTATTCTTTTTAATTCACGATTTAAATTATCATTTTCTTCTCTTAATTGATTTAATTCTTCCATTTGTATTTTACTATCTTTTCTTTCATCTTTTCCTTCATCTTTTCCTTCACCAGAGTTATAAATATTAATAGTTGGGTTTTGCGTCACGTTACTAGCTAATGTTCCAGCACTTCTTTTAAATTCTTCAAATTGTTCTTCTATTGTCATACATGATAAAATTTTTGTTTTCATACAATCTAATAAATGAAATAATACTTTATGTGGGTCTGAATCTATTGATTCTTCAGAAGGCTTTTCACATTGATAGTTTTGTTGCCATTCTTCAGTAGTTATTTTTTTAAGAAATTGGATGATTAACACATTTTTACTTGTCATTATTTCAATCTTTTTTTTCAACTCTTCTATTTCTTTATCTTTTTTAATATTCAAATCGCGTAATTCATCCTTAAGTTTTTTGATTTGATTATTTAATTTTTGTTTTTCTCCTCTTATTTCATTTAATTTAACTTCATAGTCATCCGCAACAGATGATGATGCCTTTTTTATTTTTCCTGGAGCACCTGCTCCAATGTTTTCTACTAACCCCTTTTCCATATTAATAGTATTTTCGCGTTCATTCATTTCTTTTATTTTTTGTAAATAAATTTCATATAGACGCGTAATATCCTGTGTTGTTCTTATATTACGTTGACCTTCTTCAAAACCATCACCATCATTTGGAGGTTGTGCACCACTTAATGATGGATCAAACATATGTTTTAAATGACGAATAGTTTTATTCCAAGATGATTCTCCTGTAGGAGCGTAATAAATAACTTGTTCTGATTTTATACCGTCTCTATTACCTATATGAACTTTTAACCTAGAATCAGGAACCTTATTTGCTACAATAACTCCAATATTTTCTTTATCACTTTTTTTTCCATCAGATGACATATATAATATATTAATACATATTATTTTATGTATTAATATTTAACTTGGAGTTTGAGAATTAATATTTGTTAACACTATTTTTTTTGATGCTAAAGTATCGTCCTCGTCATCATCGTCATCATCGTCATCATCATCGTCATCATCTTCTTCTTCATCCATATTTTTTTTTAATTCATTTTCCATTTTTGCTAATTTTTCATTTACTTGTCCTTCTGTAAATGTTGCAGCAGATTCAATCGTAACACCTGTATGATAATATACATTTCCTCTATTATCACCTTGTCTATCTTTATTAACTATCGGATTTACTTCACCACTAGGAGGTTTAACTATAGTTTTTTTTTTCTTTTTATTATCAGGATTACCACCATTGTCGTCGTCATCATCATCATCATCATCATCATCATCATCATCATTAGGAGGTTTATCGGTAGTTTTTTTTTTCTTTTTATTATCAGGATTACCACCATCGTCGTCATCATTGTCGTCATTGTCGTCATCATCATTGTCGTCATCATTGTCGTCATCATCATCATTGTCGTAAGGAGGTTTATCGGTAGTTTTTTTTTTCTTTTTATTATCAGGATTATCATCATCATCTGAAATATTTATATCTAAAGGTGATACAATGGTTCCAACACCTTGACCTGGATTCATTATAGTGTCGGATGGAGAACTAATGGCGCCAGGAGTGATTCCGAGTGATGTGGATGATGCTTTTATTGGAGTTGACGGTGACTTTTTATTCTTTTCGTCTTCTATAGAGTCACCATTCATATTAGCTACAATATCAAAATTATTTTCATTTACTAAGTTTCCACATCTAGGACACTTTTCACTATCTTTATTCTTTCTTTTTATAAAATCAGAATTAGAAATAACGACAATTGGGTCCTTACATGTATTACATTTCCAAAACTTACTTCTATTATATGTGTTTTTCATTTTAGTCTCATCACCTATTGCACCACCTACTGCACCACCTTTGTATTGTTTTTTTAATTTTTCTAATATACGCTTTCGAACACGTATAATAGAAGCATTCATTTTTTTAATATTTCTTTTAAGCTTTATTGTAGAGTTTTTAATTTTATTTTTTGATTCCTTTTTTTTATAAGTTCTAAATCTTTTATTTCTCCTTTTTTTTTTAATAAATTTTTTATTTGACATATTTTTTGCTCTTTTTATTTTTTTAATTTTTTTTGGTGTTCTATTTTTTAAGGAAGACATTTATTATATATACAATAGAGCGAAATTATTTTATTCTTATTAATTTATATAATAAATGTCTAAGGAAAGATATAAGGTTGTAATGAATTGTTCGGAATGGGAAGACCCTGACATGATGCAAAAAGTAAAAGTATCTGTCCCATCGATTGATAACAACACATTAGAAAGTTTAGCAATTGGACTTGGTATAGTTGCATCAATGGGAGTAACAACAGCGGGATTATTATATTTGTTTAGTCGAAATAAGAAATAACTTAAAATTTACCGGCATCATGTGTAGTAGTAGTAGTAGGAACAAATTTGGTATTTACAACATGGTCATTATTTGCTAACGGTATCATATTTTTAATCATTTCCTCTTCTAATGTTTTAGGAAAATGATTGTTTAATGTAGCTCTAAAAAATTTTTGTTTCTTCTTTTGGTCAGGAATAAAGTCATCTGTATTTAATTGTATAATAGATGAACTACGAACAAGTAATAAATAACCAGCAATCAATGCAAGTGAACCAACTAAAGGTCCTTGAGTAAATAATGAGATACTAACAATGAATACTATAAGTTTTCCGAAGAGGGATTGTAAAAACTGTCTGACAAATTCGGGCGATTTAATATCGAATAAAATGTATGCAATAAGTAAAACAATAAGCAAATATTTGGAATTATATTTAATTTTCATATATATTTTAAAAATATTTTTTTATTAAATTGAAAAATTAATTAAAATAATGTATATTCTTAATAAAATGTCAGTAAATAAATATTTGGGTCCTAAAGGTTATTCAATAAGAAAGGATAGTTTATCAATCGATGAGCAAATAGATGTAAGAGATGAACTTACAGTAAAAGCATTTGTTCCACCAAATTCAATGCAACAGTCAAATCCATTTCCTATATACAGAGAATCAAATAACAAATTTTATTTACCGCGATTTTTTGGAGCTAAAAGGTTCGGTGAACCCACAACATCAACAATAGGAGATGGAGAAGAAATAGATTTAAAATTCAAAGGAAAGTTGAGACCTTATCAGGAGCCAATTGTGGATACATATGTTAAAAAGGCAAATGAAATCGGTGGGGGACTTTTAGAGGTGGCCGTCGGATATGGAAAATGTCATGCGCGTGGAACACCAATAATGATGTCAAATGGTGAAATAAAAAAAGTAGAAGACATAAAAGTTGGTGATACATTAATGGGAGATGATTCTAAAGAAAGAAGAGTATTAAGTTTGGCAAGAGGTAGTGAAAAAATGTATGAAATCAAACCTACTAAAGGTGATAGTTATACAGTAAATGAATCTCATATATTGTCACTAAGATGTAGTTTTACAAAGGGTAGGTATACAAAGAATCAAATTGTTGATATATGCGTGAGGGATTATTTGAAACTACCAAAATATATAAAAAAAAATATGCTAAAAGGTTATAGAGTTCCTGTGGAATTTAAAGAAAAACCTGTTGAATTAGACCCTTATATATTAGGATGTTGGTTGGGTGATGGGACTTCAAGATTACCACAACTTAATTTGTTAAGAAAATACAATGTTTTAAATAATAAACATATACCACACATTTATAAATGTAATTCAAGGAATATTAGATTAAATATATTAGCAGGTATAATTGATACAGATGGTAGTTTGGTATATAATGGGTGTTATGATATAATACAAAAAAATGAAACATTGTTGGATGATATAATTTATGTAGCTAGGTCATTGGGATTTGCAGCATATAAAACAGTATGTAATAAAAGTTGTATGTATAAAGGTGAAAAGAAAACGGGTATTTATTATAGAACAACAATTAATGGTGAAGGAATAGAAGAAATTCCTGTGAAATTGGAAAGAAAAAGAAGTAGAAAGCGAGAGCAAAAGAAGAATGTATTAAATGTTGGTATATGTGTAATAGAAAAAGATGTAGATAATTATTATGGTTTTGAAATAGATGGAAATAGGAGATTTTTATTGGGAGATTTTACAGTAACACATAATACAATTATGGCATTGAATATCATCTCAAAAATAAAAAGGAAAACATTAATTGTAGTGCATAAGGAATTTTTATTGAGACAATGGATAGAGCGAATTGATGAATTTTTGCCAGGAGCGAAAGTGGGAAAAATTCAAGGAGAGGTGGTTGATGTAAAAAATAAGGATATAGTGATTGGTATGTTGCAATCCTTAAGTATGAAAGATTATTCAACCAAATTATTCAGGTGTTTTGGGTTGACTATATTTGATGAGGTTCATCATATGGGTGCAGAAGTATTTAGTCGAGCATTATTTAAGATTATAACAAAAAATATGTTAGGGTTAAGCGCAACAATGAAACGTAGTGATAATTTGAGTAAAGTATTCAAGATGTTTATAGGTCCGATTGTATATACAAAGAAGAGGGAAGGAGGAGATGGTGTTCATGTGCAGGCAATAGATTATATAAATAATGATGAGGAGTATAGTAAAGTGGAATTAAATTTTAAGGGGCATGTGCACTATTCAAAAATGATAAAGAAAATATGTGAATTTAATCATAGAAGTGAATTTATATTGAAAGTATTGGATAAAATGTTAAAAGATGAATTATGCAAGCAAATCATGATATTAGGTCATAATAAAGTATTACTGAAATATTTACATGATGCAATAGAGCATAGAAATATGGCAACAGTTGGTTATTATGTAGGTGGTATGAAAGAAAAGGATTTGAAAATAAGCGAAGGAAAGAAAGTAGTGATAGCAACATATGCAATGGCATCGGAAGGATTAGATATTAAAACATTGTCAAGTTTAATTATGGCGACTCCTAAATCAAGTGTTGAACAATGTATTGGTCGTATATTGAGGACAAAACATGAAAGACCTTTAGTAGTAGATATAGTAGACCAGCATGAGTTTTTCTGCAAACAATGGTTAAAAAGAAAGAGATTTTATGTAAAGGAAAAGTATAAAATAAAACGCACAAATAATACGTCGTATTTTAATGATGAATGGGTAACAATATTTGATGGTGTTAAAAAGAAGAAAACATATAAAAAGAAGATATTTAAACCAGAAGATATATTAAAGGGTGTTTGTTTAATTGACGATGATGATTAGTTTTTGGTAAAGTGATTGTAAGTATCAGGACAATTAAAATTATTTTTTACTATTAATCCATTATCTTTCCATAAACGATAATCTGTTAAACTTTTATCGATAGGTCCAGGGAAACTAAGATGAACTGATCCTCCTCCTCTTTGTCCAGATTTTATGCGCCTCTTAACTCTCTTTCTAGATTTTCTCTTTTTGAGAGATTTTCTGCGCCTCTTAACTCCATTTCTAGATTTTCTCTTTTTGAGAGATTTTCTGCGTTTCTTAACCACCTTTCTAGATTTTCTCTTTTTGAGAGATTTTCTGCGTTTTTTAACCCCCTTTCTAGATTTTCTTTTTCTCTTACCACCTGAATGACACGAAGAACTATTGTATGAAGTTGTGGTAGGTCTAGCACCCTTAAATAAAACATTATTTTCACCATTACTATAACCAAAACCAGGGTGAGCTAAAATTGGTCTGTGACCAACACCATTAACTTTCGAATAATCTAAACCACCGCCGACAAAAGGTAATGATGAACGTTGTGGTGATTCAGCATTACAAGTGCTTGTTGTAGGACCATGTGGTATTCTAGCTCGGCCAGCACCCATATTTCCTTGTGCTTTCATAGCTTCTAATGTAGGACCGTATAAAGAAGTTCCACCTTTCTGATTTTTTTTAAGACTCATATAATATATGCAATTATTTTTTTTCTAACCCACAAATATATTTTTTTGAACTCATATTTTCTTTACTAATTTCTATCGGTTTCCATAATTTCATTTTATGAACGTATATACATTTCATTTTAATTTTTTTATTTAAATCTACAAATTTATCTAGTTCAATATTTTCAAATGTTTCCTCATCTTCACTTTCTTCTATATAATCCAAATTTTTATTTTCTCTAATGTTTCTAAATAACGAATTCATAAATATACTTGTTTTATAATTTGGTATATACGCATAATTATGTTTTTCAATCTTTGCATTATTTTTAACATACAATTCATATAAATCTTCTTCAATACATGTTCTAATTTCAAAAATTCCATATAGTTTGGGTTGTATTTTAACTTTATAATTTAAGTATGGTGCATTATTTTTTAGTTTTCTCATTTGAATACAATATATTTCATAATTAATATTATTAGTTAGTTTTATTATAGAATTATAATTATTTGACATAATAGGTAGCCCAAAAATAACATCATTTTTCTTATATGCTTTTTGTTGCAAATAGTGACTAAAAATATATTCTAAATGTTCGAGTTTTGTCTTAAAGTTGCAAAAGTTAACATTTTTCCCACAACAATAATAAATATCTTCCACACAAAATAAATTTGATTTCTTTTTTATTAGTGTTCCATAAAATATTGTTCCCTTTCCAGCACATAGTTTATAATTAAAAATACAAGGATAAACTGTAATATTACTTATTTGTTTTGTTCTAGTATCTACTTGCATTATAATACAAATATTTTGCCTATTCCAACATTTGAACCACGCAAAATACTTATAACCTTTTGGGATAATTAAATATACATCCGAATGAACTTTCTTATGTATATTTTTTATATAAGAAAGTTCTATAGAAGGAAAGTATGATAATAGTGACTGTTGTTGCTTGTAATTAAGTATCATTTATTATTATATTATTATATAAGAAGGTTTCTCTAATAACTTTTTTAATATGTTTCATAAAAATTACTATTTTCTATACCTGAAAGCTGTGAATCATCATCAGTATTTAATTCTTCCATATATTTTTTTAATTCATTTTTCATATTTACACTATCTTCTTCATCCTTATCTTTTTTTTCTATTTTCATAACATTATTGCTCTCCTTTATACAACTTATTATTTCTTCGTATTGAATATGTGGTTTGTTTACTAAATCTTTTACCTTAGGTGTTGTTAAGTTTGTCTTAAAATAATCATAAATATAATGTAGTAAAAATATTAGTATTATAGATATAATAGCATTTTTTAAAATAAATAATAACATTATAATAATTAAATATTACTTAATTTCTTTAAAAACGTAAATATACTATTTTGAATAATATCAATATTTTCTGATGAAGAAAAATAATAGTCTACTATTTCATTATTTACAAATTCTTTTATAAAATATACCTTGTATTTATTATCTATTTTGTATTTACAATACTTAACACTAATTTTTTTATGTATATATGGAATTTGATATATTATATTACACTTTTTGAAATACGAATTATCAATATATATATTATCATTATTTATAAAATTTTTAATTACTGTAGGATTTTTTTCCTCTAAAATATATCTAACATAATTATTTTTTTCTATCTTTATTAATTCATTCATAGTTAATATTAAATCCTCATAACTAATATTATTTTTGTAATTTAAGTTTTTTATATCATTAATACTTAAGTTCTCCATATAATATTTTAACATTCTTAATAAATATATTTTGAAAACTATTTAAACTGATTTTATTTATTCTTACTATATTATGAGTAAGATTATTATTATAAGTAAACATGGTCAATGTGTTAATAAAAAAGTAAAAGAATTAAATATTAATAAATTATATAAATATTGTAATTTGAAAAAAGCCACAAAAAATTTTACAGTTCGTCAAACTTGGAAGGTTGGAAATGTTTTTATTTCAGTATATGCAAAAGATAATGGTCGTGCTGGTTCTGAAAATAAGTATGAATTACCACCACCAGTAGATAGTGATTTATATTTTGGTAATCTTGTTATTATTTGTCATAGTGAAAAAGAACTTAATAATGATAATGTTATTGATTTAGATTTAAAAGATTGGGAAAAAATATATGAATCATTAATGGGTGGTTCAGAATCATTAAATGAAGACGAAGAAGATAGTGATGAAGATGATATACCTGATGAACTCAAAACAAGTGGTGGATATATGAAGGATGGTTTTGTTGTAGATGATAATGAAGACATCGAATATGATACTAGTGATAATTTAGATGAAGATGAGGAAGATGAGGAAGATGAGGAAGATGAGGAAGATGAGGATGATGATGAAGAAGAATCTTATGAAGGGGAAACAGAAGAGGAATCTGATGAAGATGACTATATTAGTTCTTGTTGCTCGGAGTTAGAAACAGAACAAAGTAGTGAAGAGGACGAAGAAGAAGAAGAGGAAGATGATACTAAAAATATATAATTAAATTGAAATAATAATATAAAATAATAATATTATTATTAGTAAATAATGAAAATTAATGAACCCAAAAAGTTTCGTAAAAATATAGAAATGAATATAAACAAAGTTGTAAAAAATGACAAGTTATCACGAAAAATAGAACGTAGTATTTATAATTTTGCAATAAAAGAAGCAAAGAAAAAGAAGGTTATTCGTAAATGGGAAAATCAAAATTTTTGCTTAATTTATAATGATAGATTTAAGGTAATGTATTTTAACATAAAAAAAGACACTTATGTCAATAATAAACACTTTTTGAAAAAATTAAAAATAAAAAAAATGAATAATAATGAAATTTCAAAACTTACACATAGAGATATGCAACCAAAACTTTGGAAAAAACTTATTGATGAAAAAATTAAAAGAGATGAAAATTTAGTAAAGGAAGATATTTCTGCATCCACAGATGAATTTAAATGTTTCAAATGTTTTCAAAGAAAATGCACATATTATCAATTACAAACTCGCAGTGCTGATGAACCTATGACAACATTTGTTACATGTCTAATGTGTGGAAATAGATGGAGATGTTAAATAAAAATATTACAATAATATATTAATGGGAGATATACAATGTTCAATATTTAAAAATTGTTGTAAACCTAAAAAAAAAGTAAATATGAAAAATACTTCTTTAAATAGAAATGGTTCTAATCAATCATCTAGATTACGTTATGGTAAATTAATTGGAAGAAATAGAAAAATTTCTTCTAGAACTGTTAATAAATGTTTTTTTGACCAAACAATTGAAGAAGAAGAAGAACCCGAACCTCCCGCTCCTATAACATTAACTGTGGCTGCCAGTGCTGGTGGTATTGATATTGATAATAATGGAATAACTGCTCAAGAAATCTTAAATTTTTCATTTACTATTAGTGAACAAACTAATAATTTTACAGCTCAAGATATTAAATTAGTAAATGCAACTGTAGTTGCAAACAGTTTTCAAAAAGTTGTTCCTGGTGGTCCTGGACTTGGAGTTCCTGTTGCAGTAGCACCTGGTGCACTTGTAACAGAAACATATACAGTTGATATAAGAGCAACAAATGATGGATTGGTGAAGGTTACGGTTGATAGTGCTAGTTTTACTAATAATAAGCAAATTTGTAATACTGGTGTATTTTTTTCTTATACATATGATTCTATAGGTCCTATATTTACATTGACATCAAATGATATTAATCAACACGGATTCATAAATGGAAATGTTATTACATTATCGATAACCACAAATGAATTAGCTACAACTCCTCAACTTACAAAGTTTAATATAATTAAACCAATTGGTTCTAATGCTTCTTTTGGAACAGTTATTGTTAATGCAGCTACACAAAAAACCATAAATAATGTTCAATACGCGACAAATTGGGACGTTGATATATCAAATATTGATGTTGACGGAATCTATGAAATATTGATAAATGCTGGAGCTAGTCAAGATATTGTTGGAAATGATAGTCTTGATATAGATACTGCTAGTCTTAATAAATTACAGTTTACAAGAGATAAAGTTAGACCAGAAGTAACTACCATTGTTGCCGAAGGTATAAATGATGATGATACTACAAATAAAAATCAAATAAAACTTACTTTTACATTAAATAAAATAAATACAACATTTGATATTAATTCTTTATCATCTCTTTCACAAACTACTGGAAATGCCATTGGGAAGTTACATACATTTAAACAAGTTGATGATTTAAATTTTAGTGTATTGTTAGATACCACTATAAATGATACATATATTGTAAAAGTTGTTAAAGATTCAATTGAAGATCAAGCAGGTAATAAAAATCCAGGAACATTTAATTTTACATTTACATTTGACAATGTTCAACCAACTATGACTATTGAACTTTATAGTAATAATACATTACTACAATCTGAACTTATAGATACAAGTATAACAAAATTTACGAATCAAAACAAATTATTTTTAAAATTTATATCTAGTAAACCACCCTTAAATTTTATACGTAATATCATAAATGCAAATAATTGTAGTATTCAAAATTTTGCACAAATAGGAGTAACAGATACATATAAAGCTGATCTAATAATGACAGATGATGGTTTATGTCAAGTATTTGTAGATGAAAATATGTTTAGTGATACAGTTGGTAATTCAAATAAAAAATCAAATATTATTGAAATTACTAGAGATACACAAAAACCTACTATTACATTGAGAACTGATGATATAATTAACGGTGTTACAAATAAAGATACAATAACTATTGATATTCAATCTGATTTAGATGTGACAACTCCGGGTGCTGGTCCATATGTTGATATTCGAGAAACTGGAAAAGCTGGAGCTACAGTAGAAACAATTAATTTTATTACTGTTGATAGTAAAAATTTTAAAGCAACAATATCTGGATTGTTAATGAATATAAATTATACATTTACACAATCTGATAATCAATATCAAACAGATTCTGGTAATTTGAATAATGTTATAGAAACAATTGTTTTTGATACTGATAATGTAATACCAGTATTGACAATTAGTGCTACTGTAATAGATGAATTTGGAGGAGCTGATAGAAATGTAAATAATAATGATACTGTTTATAATGAATCTATAAACATAAAAATTGTATCAAATAAAAAACTTTATGGTTTTTTTGGAAGTATTATTGAAATAACAAATGGAAGAATTAAAGATGGAACATTTCAATTAATACCAGGGACAAACGAATTACAATATAGCGCCGAGGTTATAGCAAATAGTGATGGAGAAGTAATAATTGAAATACCAGAAAATAAAGTTAGAACATATGCAAATAATTATAATAATATGGGTGTAATCTTTTCATGGTTCAGTGATACTACACCACCAATTGTAAAATTAGACGATAATCAAGATGTATGGGATTATAAACTAAATACACCAGTAGATATGTCATTGGGTCCTGGACTAACTGGAACAATTATTAATAGCGCAACAGGAATTGCAGATAATACTTGGAAATATATTGAAATTATGGTTGGAAATATAGATAATAAGGGTTCACCTGTATATAATGGAACATTAAGTAGTGGTATATATTATATTGAGAATGCTGGAACTGATACATGGAAGTTTAACTTGAAATCTATTCATAATAAAGATAATGATACTAAAATAGGACAACCTGCCACATTACAATTTGATACAAATGGAAATTTCTTACGAGCGGAACCTGTAAATACTACATTAGTTGTTGCAAATGCTACTAATATGTTAAATTATTTTACAAATCCTCCAACTATATCGGTTTTTGATAATAACAATAATTTTTCTTTCGGGACAAATACTATTAAATTTCGCTTTAGAGTCTATGATAAAAATGATAATATAAGCGAGCCTGTATTTCATGAGATAAATATGGGAAATTTATTGGAAATAAATATTTCGTCAGATGATGTAGTGGATGATAAAACTGGAAAAACAACTATACAATTAACTATAACAGGAAATGTGGATTTTGATTTTGATTTACCTGGAAATAATTCGACAAATAATGCATTATCGATAATAGATGCAACTACTGGTGGTGCTGTAGGAACACAACAGTTACGCAATAAAAATAAAATAAATGGTAGAAGATATACTATAGATGCTGAAGCCACAGGAAATGGTAATTATTCCATAAAAATGGATTATATTACCCCAAAATTTTTAAATATATATAAAATAACTTTGAAAAATGCGGCTACTACAAATCCGGCATTAAATAGTGAAGTAAAACAAAAAGTTACTGCCATTAGTAGGACATCTATAGGAATATTAAGAGAAATCTCTGGAGCTGATTATTATATAGAACATACAGGTGGACCACAATTTCAGGTTGAAATTATTGGAGGAACTGATGATTACAATTTAAAAGATGATGATGATGATGATATAGAAATAGTTAAAGATAGTGTATATACTGCAAAAACAAATTCAGGAACATTAGGTCTAACAAATGAAATTTTTAATTATGAAAGAGACCAAAAAAATATAAATGTTGGTATGGTCGTAAATAGACCTAATGGTGCAATTATTAACACAGGAGATGTTACAAATGATATTTCTATAAATTTAACATTTACTATATCTAATTTTGTAACTAGTCATAATTTTGGTCAAACACATATAAACGTAACAAATGGCGCAATAACAAATTTTGTTGATAATAATGATAATACTTTTAGTGCTGTATTAAATTCTACAACAGATGGTCAATGTATAATTACTGTAAATGCTGATAGTTTCCAAGATAAGATTTTTAACAACAATATTTTTACACAATTTACTTGGACAAGAGATACAAAACCACCGGTAATTAGTCTAGCAGCACCTAATATTATACTACATACAATTGGCACAGGTTTTGTTGCTCCCACTGCTACAGCAACTGATATTGTTGATGGTGTTACCTTCGTAATAGTAGCTCATAATGTAAATGCAGCAGTTGTTGGTGATTATCCTTTAACTTATACTTCGACAGATAATGCTGGAAATACATCTGTTTTAACACGAACAATAAGAGTTATTGATGATGTAGACCCTGTTATAACACTTGTTGGTGGTTCACCTATAACAGTTCAACTGGGAAATAATTATAATGACCCAGGAGTTACTATTACTGATGATTCTGTAACAATTGATACAACTACAAGTAATGTTAATACAAATAAAGTGGGTAATTATGAAGTAGTGTATACATCTGTAGATGCTTATGATAATACGTCAACATTAACACGAATCGTTAACGTGGTAGATACAACACCACCAACTTTAACTTTAAATGGTCCAAATCCTTATAGTATTATTCAAGGGGGTAGTTATATTGAATTTGGTTCAATAGCAAATGATGCTAGTGGACAGGTTAATACAACAATTACTCATAATGTAAATACATCAGTATTGGGGAATTATGTTGTTACATATACAGCAAAAGATATAAATGGAAATCAAACAGTAAATACCAGAGATGTAAAAATATTTGATAATGTTCGACCAATAATACAAATTACATCAAATATAATAAATCAAAATGATGTTACTAATAAAAATGTTATAGATTTTAAGTTTACAGTATCAGAAGATTCTACGTTTGTAGTTGGTGATATTACAGTAGTAAATGGAACTTTGCAAAATTTTGTGGATAATAATAATAATACATTTAATGTAGAATTTGTTCCAACAGCTGATGGAAATTGTAGTATTAAAGTTCTAGAAAATGCTTTTGTTGATAATTCAAACACACCTAACGGAAATAAAGCAAGTAATATTTTTAGTTTTACGAGAGATACAACACCTCCAAATATACCAACATATTCGTATCATCAAATAGAAAACAATGGTTCTGTAACAATTTATGGATTTTGTGATTTAAGAAGTAATGTATTTTTACGTTTGAATGGAAATTTAATTAGATCAGATTTTTTCCCTACAACAATTTTTTCATTTAATGTGAATTTAAGTGAAGGTAACAATAATATTACTTTTAAGGGTAGTGATACTTTGGGGAATACATCTAATATATCTGATGTAACAAATATTGTTATTGACACTACACCACCGAATATACCTGAAATATTTAATGTTTTGGTTACAAAATTTAGTGTTAATAATTCATCAATAGTATTTATGGGAAATTGTGATGCAAGTGTTCAAATAAAATTATATGATATTAATAAAAATTTACTAGATAATGTGAATTCAGATGGCCTAGGTATTTTTAATTTTACAGTAAATAATATTACAGATGGAAATAATGTATTTTATTTTACATCAACAGATAATGTGGGTAATGAATCTAATTTTAGAAGGAAAGATGTTTTTACAGATACAACAGCTCCTAATGCTCCAACAGTTACAGCAGTGAATGTAGTTAGTAAAAATAAAGTAAAAATAAATGGGATGTCAGAAGTAAATTCATTAGTTAAAGTATATAATGGTGGTATTATAAAAGGCTATGCAAATGTAAATTTCTTGGGATTTTTTGAAATAACTACTTCAACATTTACACATGGAAGTTATAATTTACAATTAACATCAACAGACAGTAGTAATAATGAATCATTAAGAACCGGAAATTTAAATGTAAATATTGATGTATTAGTAAGTAATTTGGTAGAAGTTTCATCTCCAATAACGCCAACAAAAAATTTAGAATTAACATATACATTTCGTTGTTTTGAAGTAGGAACAATACATAGTAATTATAGTTTTATAACTGGACGTAACGCAATAAATGGAATAAATACAATAACTTTTGAAGTGCAAAATTCTGGTTCATATAATAACATATATGTTCAAGTAGAAGATAATAATGGTAATTTTTCAAATAAGTTGGTTTTAAGTGAAACTGTAGTAGATATAACAGCTCCAGTAGTATCTATATCAGAAACACCTAATACACCAAGAAATAATACAACATTGCAGTATAAATTTACATCAACAGAGCAAGGAACAATAATTTATAAGTTTAATAATACTGATACAAATGGTGGTGAAATAGATGCAGGTGTAAATACATTAAATTTAACAGGTATTCAAGGAGTAAACACACTAGAACTTCGTGTTGTAGATGCATTGGGCAACGATTCTAATTTACTTAGTTATGACAATGTTTTTGTTGATAGTATTGTGCCAACTATTAGTAATGTAACAAATATAGTTGAAACTGTGTATAACAAACGAAGAACATTTAATTTCGATTCTAATGAGAATGGTAAAATAAGTGATTCAAATTACGAACCTATTAAAAATATTGATGTAATTAATGGAACAAATAGTTTTACTATAGATTTTTCAAATATTCATACAGATAATACGTCGGAGGCAAAGGCGGGTTTTTGGTTTAAAGTAGAAGATGAATTAGGAAATGAAACTGGAAAAAAGAATCTACCATCAACAACGGTTGATTCTCGTAAACCGAAGATTACAAGTTGGACATCTACAGATGTAGCTAGAGGTGATACTGTTGGTAAAACCCAAATAACTTTTGCTTTTGTATTAAATGAAAATGTAAAAGGATTTACAATGGAGGATATAAAAATTACACCTCAAGATGGTGGTTATTTTTCATCTTTTTCGGGTTCTGATAAAAATTATTCTGGAACATTTACTGTAAATGGGGAAGAACAAAATATAACATTAGAAATAGTATCGGGTGTATTTCAATCAAAAAATAGTAATATTTATAATGGTGGTCCGACATTCCAAGATGGTGTTCATGGAACATTTTCATTCAGAAGTTTTACAAAAAAGCCGGTGGTTACATTAAATGGAGATGAGTCGGTCACATTAATAAAAAACACAGCATATACAGAATTAAATGCTGTTGCTCAAGATTTTAAACCTGATGGAACAACAGCAAATGTTGTAGTAACTCCAATAGGAACAGTAGATAATACAACTGTTGATACATATACATTAACTTATAGTTATACAAATGCTTTGGGTGTTAAATCGAATGATGTTGAAAGAACAGTTATTGTTGTAGATGCTCCAGATGATACGGCTCCAGAAAAGCCAACTATTAATGAAATATTAATTGAAGGTGGATTTATAACAATAGAAGGAACAGCGGAGGGAAATAGTAAATTAAAAATAAAGGATAATGACACCCAATTAACACCGTTGGATTTGGATGCCAGTGGAATTTTTTCACATAAAATCGGTCCATTAAGTCAAGGAGTTCATATATTAAAATTTACAGCTACAGATGCTGCACTTAATGAATCAAATGAGACACAAAAAACTATAACAATTGATTATGAATTTAGTATAGGTTCAACAAATCCAGAGATAGAACTTTTGTATGATGGTCATAATGGTAAGTTGACTTGTGTATATGTAAATACATCAAAACACTATTACATGGATTTACGATTCGAAGGGGTAGAAGATAATATATACATAAATGAAATCAACACAAGTTTGGTGGGTTACAATATAATTGATAGTAATAATTATATTAGTAATAATAGTCATATATACATAAATAATGTATTAGGTAGTAAAATAATATTAGCTGATGGTCCCAATGTTTTTTCAGAAACTAGTAAAATAGAAAATACATATACTAGTGTTGAATTATTAGAAATAAAGAAAGCAGATGGGACGCCATGGGTTCCAAAAATAGGTTATTTGGCTAATATAAAAATATTTTTTTCAACAAAGGAAATTACACCAGCTTCTGGAATAAGAATAAACTTTATGAATATAAATAATACATTTACATATGGAGATTTGAATGCAACAAACAAAATAAAATATAATGGAGATGATGGTAAAATTACATTGGAAAGTTGGAACAACACGCATCAGCTCGCATTAAATATGAAATTTATTGGAACAAAGGATAATACATTTATAACAAATTTGTATAATGTGTTAATAAATGGAACAGATAATTATAAAATGGTGGATAATAATTATGTTGAAGATGAAACTATAATAAATATAAATAATATATTTGGCAATCAAATTATATTTGGTGGTGGTCCAAAATTATATGATGGGGAATTATTACCAGTGAGTGTTGAAGCTTCGAAAGAAGTTTTATTATTAGAAAATTCAGTTGGAGATAAATGGATGCCAAAGCTAATGGATTTATTTAATGGATTAAATCGTGAAAATGGTATTGTATTTGCGAATCAAAGTATTGATAACAATAGTAATTATAGTTTTGAGTTTGTAAATATTAATAAAAAAATAGTTAAATATGTATAATTTTTATTAAATATGTATAATTTTTATTAAATATGTATAATTTTTATTTATATATATTTAAATTTGCTGTAAATCGTTTACACTCCAATACTCACTAACTCCATTAGGTAATGGGCGTCTAATTATAAAAGGGATTTTTTTTTGTTCTAGTTCAAGTTCAGCAATGGCATAACCATCAAAAATACTAGGTGGAACATCAACGAATATTTCACTACCAGAATTAATTTGTTTTGATCTTAAACCCAAAACACGTGATTTTTCATATTTTGTTAAAAATGGGACGGTTGTATGTAGAGGGTCAATTGGATTACCGTGTTTATCTCTGACAATCTTTGACAATGTAATAAGTTCATTATAATTAATTTGCTCAATTTCGGGATGAAATACTAGTAAATTATCTTTATTAATAGAAGTTTGTAATTTTTTAAGTTCATTTTCATCATCACTATCTTCTTCGCTACTAGATGAATCTACATCATAATCTTTGGTATTATCCATTATAGAACTTTGTTGTTGTATTCCTAAATCAGATTCCATATTATATAATATAAAAAAATATTTATTTTAATTATTCAATTTTATAATTAAATTTTATGTTTTCCAAACATGGTCGCATGTGCTACATAAGTAAACGTATTTTAATTTGGTATCATCATATCGTAAATAGATAATTTCTCTTGGTGTTGCTTCTTCTGAAACATTTGTGCTACATTTTGCATTGGGACACTTAACATTATTAATACGTGGTAATGTGGGGTCTAACTTTGTATATTTATTAATAACTTGTGAATAATTTTTTTCATTACCTCCAATATGTGTTTTTGATACACATAAACTATTGGAATCTTGACTAATAGTATTATCTTCAAAGCCACATTTTCTACAATAATAAATTAAACTATCATCTCCTTCATTCTTTATCTTGATGTAATACATATTACCACATTGTGTGCAAAAATGCATATTTATATATAATAAGTAACTATTTTATTTAATTTATTTCAATTTAATATATTATTAAATTCATTTTGTAATTTTGTAATAAGTGTATCATAATTTGGTAAATGACACATGTTATATATACGGGTTTTATAATATCTATTTACATCTTCTTTATCTAATTTACTTACCTTCTTATTATACATTTTCTTTTCTTTTTTAATTTTTTTAATAATATTATCTTTTTTTTCTTGAAAATGTTTTTTAATAATAGGATAAAAACTAATATGTTTATTGGGCAAACATATTTTTTTTAAAACATTATACATAGCAACTTCATAATTTTTATATGTTATGAATTTATTGTAACGTTCAACATCAGTATGGGATTTACTTATACCAGGTTCATTAATTAAAGGTGTATCATTTAATACGGTAATAAGAGTTAATAAAACACTCCTAATAGTTTGACAACTAGTCCATTGTTCACCACGCCAAGTATTTAGAATGCTAAGACAAACTTTACCATTTCTGTATAAATTTGGATTAAAACGTGTATTACCATCATTTGTCATGTATTTTAAAGTGGGTGGACTATATGGATAATTTGATGGAAACGTAAAGTTAAACATATAAATACCATTTTCATATGGAGTATTTTCGGGTCCTATAATCATGGCATATCCTGATAATATATTTTCTTCATCATGTAAATAATATATACCTTGATCACTTAATGGATTTTTAAGTAATTCTACTACATCTTTAAGCAACCTTTTTTGTGATGCTTTTGTAATAACATTACTCTTTGTAGACGAAGACTTTGACATTATAAATAATATATTTAGAAATTTTTAAATGATTTTGCAAAAATATATAATTTCTTTATGACAAAGAAGTGTTCTTCTAAAAAAATAGAGTTTATAAAACTGATTTGAATATCAAAAATTGATATAAATAAAAATATGTTGATTATATCATAAAATGAAATATCAAAATTTGGAGGATTTGTTAAGAAACAACAAATGTCCCAAAGATAAAAAACATACACATACCCGTATTCCAAATAAAAATCTAAATGTATATGGAGGTTCTTATTACATAGAGGAGTCAGACATGAAAGAATTTTGGGGTCATTATTATAAGAAGGTTTTTGTTAAAAAAGAGTATGAATATTTAACGGAAAGGCAAATAAAGGGTGAATCTGTATTGGCAATAGATTTTGATTTCAGATATAAGACATGTATAACGGAACGACAACATACTGAAGAACATATAACAGATGTGATTGGTGAGGTTGCACAATTATTAGACAAGCATCTTATAGTCGATAAAGGTAATAAGTTTGAGGTAAATGTATTTGAAAAGCCAAAGTTAAATTGTTTGGATGATATTACAAAGGATGGTATTCATATTATTGTAAAAATTCTGGTAGAAAGTGAATTTAAAATATTGTTATGGGAAGAATTATGGCAAAAGCTGTCACTTGTATGGGAGGATTTACCAATAGTAAATAGTTGGGAGTCAGTATTGGATAAAGGAGTATTTGAAGGCACAACAAATTGGCAAATTTTTGGTTCTAGAAAACCATTACATGAAGCATATGAGTTGAAGTATATATATGAAGTGGAAAAAGATAATGATGAATTTATTATTGAAGAGAAGCCTGTGGAAAACATAGATTATAAGAAGCTTTTACCAGAGGTATCGGTAAGGAACAAGAGTAATATAAAATTTGAAGTATGTGAAAGAACTAGAAAGTTAATGGAGAATATAAAGAAAAACACAAAGAAGAAGAAACACAAGCCGAAGATAAAGTTTAAGAAACGTAAGCCTGGTGATATTACTGATTCTTCACAAATAGAAGAAGAGTGTAATAAGTTAATAAAACAAAAACATATGGATGACTTAGAGTTTGAAGAAATTCATAAGTATACAATGTCATTAGGTCCCAAATTTTACGATAGTTATGAATATTGGATTAAGGTGGGATGGGCATTGAAAACATCTAGTGATGATTTCTTTTGGACATGGATGTTATTATCGAGTAAAAGTGAAAAGTTTAGATTTGATGAGATTGATGTTTGGAAAGATAAATGGGACAATGAATTTGATGAAAATGGTGCATTGACGGATGGCTCAATACGTTTTTGGGCAAAAGAATCAAATTTAGAAGAATTTAAAAATATAAGGGATAATTCAATTCAAACACATATTCAGCGAACAATTGCAAATTATACCGATTTTGATATTGCAAAGGTTTTGTTTCTATTATATAGAGAAGAATTTGTGTTAGCGGCACACGAAAAGAAAAAGTGGTTTAGATTTAAACAAAATAGATGGGTTCCTTCGGAAAAAGGTTCTGCTCTACGACTTGAATTATCAAAAACCGTAAGTAGAATATTTCTTAAAAATGAACAAGAAATTGTAGATAAGGTTGTTGAGTGCACCGATGATAATGATCAGTTAATTTATCAAAGAAAGGCGTCAAAGTATGCAGAAATTGGTTTAAAGTTGAGAAAAACTCCACAAAAGAATAATATTATGGTAGAAGCAGCAGATTTATTTCATGATGAAAATTTTTATGATAAGTTAGATAGTAAATCCAACTTAATTTGTTTTAAAAATGGTGTTGTCGATATTGAACAAGAAAAGTTTCGAGATGGAACAGGAACTGATTATATATCTATGTGCACACATATTAATTATGTAAAAATAGATAGAAAGAACAAAGAACATATGAAGATTATTACTGAAATACATGAATTTATGGAAAAGTTATTTCCAAATGAAAGTTTGAGACAATATATGTGGGATCATCTAGCATCTATACTTATTGGTCATAATGATAATCAAACATTTCACTTTTATTTGGGTGTAGGTAGTAATGGTAAATCACTTTTGGTGGAGTTATTAGAAAAATGTTTGGGTGATTATAAAGGTGGTGCACCGTTGTCAATGATTACGGGTAATAGAACTAAAGAAGGCCAAGCAACACCTGAAATTATATCATTAAAAGGTAAACGGTTAGCAGTATTACAGGAGGCAAAGAAGAAAACGGTATTAAATGAGGGAACGTTTAAAGAATATACAGGATGTGATTCTATTACAGGTCGGCCATTATATGGTTCAAAAATGATAACATTTAAACCACAGTTTAATATGATATTATGCACAAATTATTTACCAGAAATTAAAAGCACTGATAATGGAACATGGAGAAGAGTTAGAGTTGTGGATTTCGAATCCCGTTTTGAAGACAATCCTGATGCCGAACAATTTAGTCATTTAAAGAATGTATTTAAGAAAGATATTCATTTGAAGAAAAGGTTGGATGATTGGGCACCAATATTTATGAGTTTATTAGTGGAAAGGGTATTTAAAACAAAGGGAGAAGTTAAAGATGTAGAGAAGGTATTGGCAGCAAGTAAACAATACAGAGATAAACAAGACCATTTTAGTAAGTTTTGTGCTGAACGTTTGGAAGATGATATTGAGACATGGACTCAAAAACGTGATGTAAATGAAGAATTTAAAATTTGGTATACAGAAAATGAAGGAAATGATGTTCCAAAAGGTAAAGAATTATTCGACTTTTTGGAAAAAAAATATGGTCCCTATAATAAGAGAAGGGGTTGGAAAGGTTTTAGGATTGCAATAGAATCCGCCAGTGATGATGAATATTAGGCAAATAATGTTTTAACCCCCTTATTATAAAATAGAAAATTAACAAATAGTGAACCAAGACCGAACAAGATAATAAATCCTAATATGTATAAATCACGACGCCCTTCCATTGGACTACCCTCATTAAACACAAAGTATTTAAATGAAACAAATAATGAAAACATAAAAGCTAACATATAATATGAATAATATAAGTGAAATACTCTACTATATCCATGTGTATATGATAATACTGTTTCCCAACATGGTGAAATAATATATGGAAATAAAAATAATAATAAAATATAAAATAAAATTTTCAAGTTTTTGTATTGTTTTTTTACCAAGAATAAAACAAATATGCTAATTAACAATAAATTAAAAATAGATTTTGCTATATTTTTATAATATTTTACATCCTCAATACTTTCATTATAATATTTTGATAATCTTTTATTTATGTTATCTGTATTTTTATTCTTATTATTTTCCTTTTTTAATTCACTCACTTTACTATTTACAAAATTTTTCATTACATTATTTGCAGAAGAATGATTTTTAAAGTTTAAATATAAGTTTCCTAATTTTTTTATTTCTTCCAATTTATTGTAATAATATATATGTATTTTTCTATTTTTATCTTCCATACTATCAATCCATGATTGATATGGTTCTTTATTACTATTTTTAAAATTATAATCTACATTTATTTGTGAAAAATAATTATCTACATCCATCTTTAAAGAACTGTAATTAAGGTCATTTACATTCGTTAACTTTGTCCTTAAATTTGAAAATAATTTATTATAATCAGTCATTATATTATATATATAGTATAAATAATATAATTAATTTTATAAATCAGAAATATTCATATTGTTAGAATTATTGTGAAGAAACCATTCCACTAGAAATTTCTTCATCTATTCCCGCGAAAAATTGGTCTGATGTTGCACTTCCAGCATCAACCACCTTTTTACAAATAGCCTCAGAACCTCCTAATGAATCCAATGCTTTTGAAACAGCACGTTTGTTATGTTCCCACTTAGAAAGAGATATTTCTCCTGTTTCCAAATCATATGTTACCGGTGCATCTTGTCTAAATTTATCCCAATATTTATCTTCTCTTCTAAAATTCCAAAACAATATGCCAGCAACCATATAAAATGCATATGAACATAATAAAATTATTAAACCTTTACCAATAAGTTTTGGGAACCAAGGTTGTTGGATTAGGAACGTTAAAACAATAATAGCTATTGAAAAATAAGCAAAAACTCTCAATAAATCTCTATATGATTGATATTTTTTATATTCATATGTAGCAATTTCATTCATCCTATTTGCACCCACCAATAAATCTTTATATTGTTTGATATAATTATCGGTTTTTTTCAATTCATTTTCTATATTTTTACTTGTTGCCATCACATTTTTATAATCAACTGCTACTCCAGCCGCCATATCTTTTTTTAAACTATAAATTTCGCGCAAGCTGTTATACATAGCTTCTTTCCTTTCAGAAATTTGTTGAATATAGATTGACATACTACTTTCACCAGATTGTTGCATCACTTGCTCACTTAATGTTCTTTCTAAAGCTATAAGTTGCACTAAGTTATCTTGCGTTTTTTCCAAATATTCGGCTAAATCCTGGTTTGAACCCATTATATATAAATATACAATATATTTTAATATATAATTAAATTTGTCTTAGTTTGTATACAGCAACAGTTAGTAAGGATATCGCTAAAATGCCACCTGCCCAATTTTTATACAACTGACTTTCTTTTTGTAAAACAGAATCCTCAAATCTTCCATCTATTGTATCTTTTTTCATTTTCTGATTTTCAACATTATTCATGTAATTTGTTAGTTTCATTAAGTTTGAATTTAGAGAATCGTCTAAGTTTTTAATTTTACCAGGTGTTTTTTTAATAAATTCATTAATATTTTTAAATTGTTGTGACGTTCTTAAATTTGTGCTTTGATAGTCTCTAGCAGCCTTTGTTAACTCAGTATAACGTTGTGATAAAGATTTTGAACCTGTATCCGAAGAACGCCAATCACTGTTTTCATTACCAATACGTTCCCCAAATTTACTTAATGCTTCTGCAAATTCATTCGATTCGTATGAAGTTTTTACGGTATCTCCATTTTCTGCAGCTGTAAACTTCACATTGCTTATATCACCACAATTATTTGCTCCTTGTTCCCCTGCACTACATTTACACGCATCTTTTATCACACTATCATTAATATTATCACATCCTAAACCTATACCTCCTTTTTCCAATAAACCCATAGAACTAACCTTCTTGGTATCTGTTATTAATCCTCCATTAGGTATAGCACGCCCATCTTTACTAACTTCATCCATTCTATAAGACCATTTTCCAATAATTGAATTTACACCACCACATTCTACACAGTTTGTTCTTGGTGAACCTGAACCAAGTAATCCAGCTTGGTCAAGTTTATTACTGTTTTCAGCAATAATAACACCATATTTACAAACTGGTGATGGTCCACTTGCTAGATTATTACATACATTTTTCCCTTTCTGTATTTTTGCATCCATTGTATCACTATCTTTCCAACTGTTTCCATCATTATTTTCAGGTATAAATGTTGACGTTGGATTC
>Ga0315330_10000345_pt1 | contig 28006 bp, 31 predicted proteins | sample M140m34915metaG_FD_203453 | JGI IMG/M metagenome (GOLD analysis project Ga0315330, IMG submission 203453) | Ammonia-oxidizing marine archaeal communities from Monterey Bay, California, United States - M1 40m 34915 | ecosystem: Environmental > Aquatic > Marine > Intertidal zone | place: USA...
TATTGATTTGATCTAAGTTAGAGTAACGGTGTCCAGCATAATCACCAGACTGTTGTACCCATTGACTAGGATCTTTCATCATTTTTTCCAGCTTGTTGTTAGCACTTACAGCGAATGGAAGAGCTAAAGCAGCTGAAGCAATGATGCTTTTTTTCAAAATACTCATAAAGTATTTCTCCTATTTTACGGTTAGTATGTGGGTTTTTTCAAACCCGGTTTAATGGAGAACCAAAATGATAACTAGAATGTTATGATATTTGATTTCCTCCCAAATACATATTATAAATGAATAACTGTTATTCAAGCAAAAAATATGAATATAACATGAACATAATACTCTAATTACGATATTTGAGAAATTAGTTAAATAAATCAATTACTTATTGCTATTTATGAGTAAAAAAAAGTTGTGGATAAGTTTAAAAAAAAATCTGGAATATGAACTAAAGATGAATAAAAATATTTGATTTTGTTCAGAAATAGAAAATAATTAATAATATCAATAAGTTACAGCGATAAAAAAGGTAATAATACTACCTTATTTATTCAATTAATAATATTTTATTTAATATGGACAATTTATATACTATATTAGATATATGAAGAAATTATCAATATGTCTCATTTTATTTCATCTAATTTACTTTCATTCAGTTGAATCAAGGGATAATTCTCCTGAACCTGTAACATGGAATACTGTACTTAAAGACGCAATCTATGATGAAGAAGATGTTATACTAGATGGTTCTAAAATAATGAATATGGAAAGTCCATATCGAGCCCTGGATGCAGCAATAGTTCCGATCACAATTAATTTCAAGATTGACCAAAAAGATAAGCGCTATATTAAAAAAATGACGCTGGTAGTCGATGAAAATCCTTCGCCCATAGTCGGAAATTTTAACTTCACTCAAAAATCAGGAAACGCTAGTCTTACAACAAGAATAAGAATTGATAAATATACCTATGTGAGAGCCATTGCTGAAACTAATGACAATAAAAAATATATGGTAGCTAACTTCGTAAAAGCTGCGGGTGGTTGTTCAGCACCTAGCCTAGCTGATATGGATGCGGTTATGGCTAGACTGGGTAAGATGAAAATGAAATTTATCAAAACAGATAGCATAAATGAAAGTTATAATGTTGCTGAATTTCTTGTTAGTCACCCAAATTTTTCAGGGTTACAATTTAATCAATTAACAAGAGCTGAAATTCCAGCCCATTTTATTAACTACGTTAAAATAGAGCAAGATGATGAGGTAATCTTAGAAGCAACTCCAGATATTTCTCTTTCAGAAGATCCATCTTTCATTTTTAATTATAAAGATTCTGGTGGTCCAATTCACGTATTTGTAGAAGATAGTGAAGGAAAAATCTTTAAAAGATCATTTTCAACATCTAACTTAATTTCACAAAATTAAAAACATTCAAGTTCAGATGCTGCTTGAGCTTTGTAGAGTTTATCCATTCTTTGTTTAGATAAACCAACACTTTTAAAAGCTTCCTCTCTTGGACTAGCTCCTAATTGAAGTCGTGCGATTGCTTCTGCTTGTGCGTACTCTTCGTAATTGATTCTCTTTGCAATCTCATCAATAGCGCAAGAACATTTAGCCATAAAATCTCTGTTAGAAACATTTGAACTCATACAAGCAAATACAAATTCTGACCTGGCAAGCGTTGGAAAGTCATTGGATTTGACATTACCATCTGTAAAAAAAAATAAAAATGCAATCGAAGCTATTAGGTATTTATTCATGATTCATTATCTCCCTTTTTTTTTCTATAATTTTGTCTTAATTCTTTATTCGTCCTTATTCCTTGATAAACTAGGACTTCTTTAACCATATCCTCTGGATTTTCAATATCTTTAATGTAAGTTTCTATTTTGTATATATATCCTGGTATTTCTTTTGACATTATAACATCAAACTTCTTTGTTTTGTAACGAGAAACTCTATTTTTTAATTTTGTTTGCGTGAAGGGCTGAAAGGAAATACGTTTGGCCTGAATTTTACTTCCATTATGATCAATTTCAACATCAGCAACTTCAGTGGCCGCAATAGTGTGTCTAATTCTACTCCTAAAGAAGAGTGCATTTCCACCTGTGAGCCTTTGCATATCCCTACAATCCCTTTCAAAAAATAACATAAAAACCGGGTTGCCTCTAGCTCCAATCTGTGGGGGAAACCTAACTTTATTTCTTCCCTTAAGATATCTAAAAGTGATATGTTTTGTATCATCATCATCAATCTTAACAATATTAAGCACAACATTTCCAATAAAGTTATCTTCTCTTGTGGATTTTTTTTCAAACTTATAATAAATTCTGGACGGTTCTTTTATACTTCCTAAATGTTCATCAATGAATAGTGCAATATTGGCAGTGGACATTTCTTTGATAAGTTCTTCTTTAAACTCGTCAGTTCCCCACTTAGCTCTTTTCTTCTCTGCGTCTACTGCTTTGGAAAAATCTTCATCACTATCTTCCTTAGCGTTAAGATTTAGTGATGTGAGTGTTAAAACACAAATAAATATAATCTTGACATAAATAAGAAAATTAATATTTTTAAATTTAATCATTGGACTATATAAATTATCTATTATTATTGAATTTTCAACAATGAAATTATTTTATGTCAAAAAAAGTTAAAAACATATCAGTCATTTCAACGGGGTCCTGGGTTCCTCCAGACCTAAATAATGAGTATAAAGCTGTTCAGACATATAATGTTCAAATTGAAAAGCTGCAGCTTGATGCTTCAATTGGCATTCATGATCATGAAAAACAAAAAAAACAAAAAATTTCAATATCTTTATCGATCAAAGTAAATGATAATATTGCTGATGTAGATGAAAACATAAATAATTTTGTTTCTTATGAAAATGTAATAAATAACATCAAACTGATAATTAATGAAGGTCACATAGATTTAGTTGAAACTTTGGCATATAGAATTCTTCAATGCATATTTATTGACCCTAGAGCTCTGTTTGTTTGGTTAAAAATTGAGAAGTTGGAAGTCTTTGAAGAATCTCATAGTGTTGGTATCGAAATTTCAAAAACAAGAAACGATTTTAAACAAAAAATTTCCCTAAAAAAACTTAGTAAGTTTAAAAGTAAATAATCCTTTTAGTCATGTGGGTCATAAAAATCGGTGGGAGTTGGTTAAAAAACCCAAGTTTACCTACTTTGTTGATAAGAATTAAAAATTTATGTAATAAAAACATTGTTATTGTTCCCGGAGGAGGTAGTTTTGCCGATTCGATTAGGGAAGTGTATGATAAAACCAAAATGTCAGAAAACTTAGCGAATAAGTTAGCACTGAAATCCACAGAGTTGTTTGCCGAATATCTTAAAGAGTTAGATAATGATTTGTGTTTAATAGATAACCCTAGAAATTTTACGAAAGAAAAAATTTGTGTTTGGTTACCTTCAAAAAAACTTAGTCAAAATAATTCTTTCGAAAATAATTGGGACTCCACTTCGGATTCTGTTGCAGCATGGTTAGCTAATAAAATAATGGCAGAGGGCATAATTTTCATAAAGTCATTAAAAGATTTTAAAAGTAAAAATAAACTTTATTATTTACAAAATAAAAATATTCTCGATAAAAATATTTCAATTTATTTGTCAGGTTATAATGGTTTGATTAAGATAGTCGGATTGAACATATTGAAAAAATTAAAAAAAGAATCTAGTTGGAGTGGATTTGTAAAAAGTTTAGGTGATATTGAGAAATGAATGATTTAAAAGAAAAAAGGTGGGCATGGGTTTTAACGGGTTCAGGACATTTTTTTAATGAAACAATAGATTTAATCAATACATTAGAAAATATTGATTTATTTGTATCAAAAGCAGCAGATGAAGTTTTAGCTATGTATAAAAAAAAAGGAAAATTATCTAGCAATGTAAAAATTTTTAAAGATAATTCCTCAAGTTCTGTAACTGTTGGAAGGTTTTATAAAGATTTCTATCACACACTTGTTATGGCACCAACATCGAGTAATACAGTGGCGAAATGTGTTTACGGTATTTCCGATTCACTTGCTACTAATATTTTTGCCCAATCAGGAAAATGTAGAGTGAATTGTATTTTTTTTCCTTGCGATACTGCGCCGGAACTCAAAACTTTTGCACCTAGTGGATACGTTGATGTATTTCCTAGAGAAATCGATTTAGAGAATGTTAAAAAGCTAAAAAAATTTAAAAAAACAAAAGTTGTTGTTAGTTTTAAATCTTTAAGAACTGAAGTGTTAAAAAGAGAAAAATGCCTGAAAAAATACTCTTCATAACTGGAAAACTTGCTGAAAGGCAACTAAAGAGAATTCTTAAAACAATGAAACCAGATTTTAGGTTTAAAATAAATCAAATAGGAGTAAATGTTGCTGCGCTAATGTCCGAAAATATTATTCTACGCAGGTTAGAAAAACCTAACGATATTGATAAAATCATTGTACCTGGAAAGTTTCGTGGCAATTTAAAAAAATTGAGTAGATATTTTGATATACCTGTGGAAAGAGGGCCGGACGATTTATCAGATTTGCCTGATTATTTTGGTGTAAAATCAGCTGATATGGAATTAAAAGATTATGATTGCGATATCTTTGCAGAAATTGTTGATGCAGCAATTTTACCGACAAGAAAAATTATAAAAATAGCTAAGGATTATGTGAAACAAGGAGCAAATGTTATTGATTTAGGTTGTATGCCTGATACTAAATTTAAACATTTGGAAGAAACTATTAAAACACTTAAATCATTAAATCTAAAAGTTTCCGTAGACTCTGCAGATAATGGTGAATTAATTAGAGGGTCTCAAGCCGGAGCAGATTATATTTTAAGTTTAAGCGAAAAAAACTTAACAATAATGGATAAGATAAATTCTGTTCCTATTTTGATCCCGTCTAAACAAGGCGATTTAAAATCACTTGAGAAAATAATTGAAATTTTTAAGAAAAAAAAAAGAGATTTTTTCGCAGATCCAATATTAGATCCTATACACTATGGTTTTTCCGACTCAATAATAAGATACGTAAAAATTAGAAAGAAATACCCAGATATAAAGATCTTTATGGGTACAGGTAACTTAACTGAATTAACTGATAGCGATTCATCAGGTGTAAATGCAACAATTATGGGTTTGGTTTCGGAATTGAATATCAACGGGGTGTTAGTGGTACAGGTAAGTGGTCATTGTAGAAATTCAATTAAAGAGACTGATATTGCCAGAAAAATTATGCATTTTTCAAAAGTTAACAAGAGGTTACCATTTAGGATTAACGAGGGCTTAATGACAACTTCTAATAGGAGGCCTTCAAGAAAATCATCAGCTGAATTAAATGAAATTAGAAAACTTATTAAAGATAAAAATTTTAGAATATATTTGTCAGATAAGGGTATAAATATTTTTAATAGTCATATCAATATTACTGGAAAAGATCCCTTTGATTTCTATAAATCTTTAGGTGTAGAGAATGACGCAAGTCATGCATTTTATTTAGGTATAGAATTAGCTAGAGCACAAATAGCATTTCAATTAGGTAAAAATTATGATCAAGATAATGAACTGGAATGGGGAGTGGCATATAAAAAAATTAAAAATTTGAAAAAACGTCCTAAATTAAAATCAACTCAGAAAAAATGATAATTGAAACAATAATTTCTACAATCAATAATAAAGGGGAGGTAAATTTTGCTCCTTTTGGAATAAAAAGAAATAAAAAAATTATATATATTTCGCCTTATATTCCTTCCAAAACATTGAATAATTTAATTTCCACAAAATCTGCAGTTATAAATTATATCAATGAATGTAGTTATTTTGTGGATTGTATAATTGGGGAAAAAAAATTTAATACATCTAGATCTCATGAGATTAATGGATATTACTTAAAAAATTCACTTGCGCACGATGAAGTAAGAGTTTTATCAGTAAAGGAAGATGAAATACGTCCTACATTCAAGTGTGAAGTTATTGGGGAATATTTGCATAAGAAATATCCAGGATATAACAGAGCAAATGGGGCGGTAATTGAAGCTTGTATTTTAGCAACTCGAGTTAAAATGTTAAAAAAAACAAAGATTGAAAATGAGTTAAATTATCTGAATATTTCTGTAGAAAAAACTGCCGGTAAGAATGAATTAAAAAGCTGGCACAAAATTAAAAAATTCATAGAAAATGAATTAATAAAAAAATGAAGTTATTGATAAGTTTTAAAAACTCAAGCGAATTTGATGACAATATAATTAAAGGTATTGATATACTTGATCTTAAAGATCCGGAAAAAGGTTCAATCGGCTCTTGGGTTAGTGATGATATAAAAAATGTAGTAAAAAGGTTTAAAAAAAAAATAAAAATTTCTGCAACAATTGGTGATATTACCTCCAGTAAAATTCTACTGAATAAGTTAACTAGTTTTGATGATTTTGGACTGGATTATATAAAATTTGCGTATTTTTCAAAAGAAATATCAGGTTTAGAAAAATTAATAAATGATATAGGGAAAATAAAATTTAAAACGAAATTAGTTTTTGTAATATTCGTTGATGAGCCAAAGATCTTGGGATTTGTTGATAAAAACTTAGATTTCTTAAAAAAAAAAAAATTAAATTTTATATTGCTAGATACATTTAAAAAGAATAATCGTGATTTAACTTCTTATTGTGAATCAAAGTATCTTGATTCATTTATAAAAAAATGTTCAATTAAAAAGATAAAGGTTGGCCTTGCTGGAAGACTCAGATTTGAACATATCGAAGAGTTAAAAATATTAAAACCTTATTTAGTTGGATTTAGATCTGCTGTCTGTTTAGACAATAAAAGAAATATTATTTGTAAGAGTAAACTAAAAAATTTATTAAGTAACTTCAGATAAAAGCAGCGCGATTGAAAGTGCTGGTGCATGATTGGTAGCATTGTTCTTATTTTTAATCTTTAGAATTTCATGAAGCTTTAAAACTTTTATATTTTTCTTTGTAAGAAATTCATGAAGGATATTTTGACCGATACCTGATAGTACAATTTTTGTGTTATTAGGGAGTTCATATTTTAATTTGAGTGTATTCAGATTGTTTTTAATTTCCGTTAATTGAGAATCACAAAGTTTCTTACAAATCTTTTCAACAATATTATTCTTAGATTTATCGTAATCAAAACCAAAGTTTCTGCATACTCTAATTTTAGACGCAATTTGACTCTTTCCTCTACCATCCCTTGTATCATCAAGATCAATATTTCTATTTAACATTTTTATTATTCTGTATACATCTGACATGTCTGAAAAATATTCGGGTATTAAATTATAGTTTTTTTTATTAATAATAATATTTTTTAATAAGCTGAATATAGGGGTTCTTGAAACACCAGTATATAAGAGCTCGTGATTATTAAGTCTTGAAAAATCAGTGAAATATTTATTTATAAATTTAAAATTTTTAATACAAATAAAATCTGTTGTAGTTGATCCAAAGTCAACGATGATAGAATCTTTGATTCTTTTTTCACACAACCTTCCTATTGAATGCCAGTTCATCGACATTATTTCACTCGCTTTTGGATCTTCAGAAAAAATAGATTTCTTATATGTATAATATAATTTATTAAATTCTAATATTCTACATAACCTAATAAGTTCTTTTACACCATTTTCTCTGTCAGGAAAAATATCACAAAGTTCGGCACTCATAGTAATGCCACATATGGTTTCATTACTTTTAATCTTTTTTGATAAGTTTTTTAGGTTTTTTTCTAATTGGTTACTTGATAACCAAATTTTGTAAGGTATGTAATTTATAAGCTTAATTTCTTTTTTTTTATTTATGCCAATATATTTTAAATGCGCTCCCCCAATATCAATTCCTAGGTATTTGATTTCAGTCAGTTCCATTAAAAGTTAACTCTAACCTTTTTAACTGATTCAAGTTTTATTATTTTTAATTTTCTGAATATATAAAAATCAGTGATTTTCTTTATCATCTCTTTTCCAATGGAATCATATAATCCTATGAAGGCGGAAGTAAATCTTGGATTAATTTCAATAACATGCCACTCACCTTTAAATTTGACAATATCCACACCAATAATTCCAAATAAACCTTCAATTGAATTAGTTATTTTATCAGCAATCTTTTGAATTTTCTCTCTTTCACTCTCGAGCCCTCCCACAATAACACCAGATTGAATAAATTTATTATTATGCATTTCATTGATTTGTTTGTTACAGGATAGTACAAAGTTTTTTCTTTTATGACAAATCATCATGAAACTTCCTTTTATACCAGGGTAAAAATTTTGTATAATCATTGAGCGTTTAGTTTTAAATCTTTTTAAAAGTTTGACATCTTCCGAACCTGTACCGTAATTATTTTTAACTACAACTCTGGTTTTAAATTTAATATTTTTAAGTAATCCTATATTCTTAATTCTATTTTTTTCTAAATGTCTAATTGTTTTTAGTTTTGATGAAAGCATTTTATTTGCTGATAAACTTGAATGGAGTACTGGTAAGTAATTTGATATTTTTTTTTGAAAATTTGCAGATATATTTCTAGTTTCTGGTGCTACAATTAATACTGGATATTCAGGTAATAATTTAAGTATCTCCAGAAATGACTTATTATTACTTGTTCTAAAATATTTTGTTTTCATATTTTCATACTCCTCAATATTTAAATTTCTAACTACGAGGACTTCCTTAATTTTTTCATTTAAAGAAAAAACTTTAATCAGAGAATTAGTCAATTTTATAGCCTCTCCAAGTATTTTATTATCTTTGGACTGAATGGCTGATTTTGATGTAAAATATTCAATAATAATTATTTTTTTCATGTAGAATTTAAATTTATGAAACTTATTTTGGCAATAGATATTAAAAATGGAAAAGTTGTTAAAGCATATGCAGGTTTCAGATTAAACTATAAACCACTTGTATTGGATAAAAAAGACTTTTCTTGTCCATTTACATTAATCAAAAAGGCTTATAGAGATCTTAAAATAAATAATATTTATTTAGCGGATTTAGATGCAATTGAAAAAAAACCCTCTAATAAATTCGTAATTTATAGCCTGATGAAATTATTTCCTAAAATAAATTTTTTTTTAGATTTAGGTTTTGACTACCCTTCTAAAATTTATAGATTAATAAATTCATTTAGAAAAAATAAAATAAAAAACTATTATCTTGTTGTTGGTACCGAAACTATGAAAAACTATAGTATCGAAAACTTTATAATTGAAAACAAAATATTCTTTTCAATTGATTTTAACGGTTATGAGAAAAATTGGATCAAAAAAATGTATAGAAAGAAAAATTTAAATATTATTCTGATGTTTATCAAAAGAACTGGAGGAAGAGGAGTAGATTATGTGACTATTAAAAAAGTCAACAAACTCTTAAAACAACACAATTGTATTGTTGCCGGGGGAATAAAACATCTTAGAGATTTCAAAAGGCTTTCGACATTAGGTATAACCGGTGCCATTTCTTCTAATTATATTCATAAAGTAATCGCTAGGGACAAATTGATTGCCCCTAGTAATTTAGCTACCCTTGAAAAATGAGAACAACCTTGAAAGCCATCCGCCACCATTAGCATTTTGCGATGGCTTCATGTTGGATGAACTTCACTTTGCTGCGAAAGGGTGTTCAGCTGAATCTTTTTGAGAAACAACTTCACTAGGCTTTGGATCGCCTGAAACTGCTCTCTCAATTGCTTCTTTAGTTGCTGTGTAATTATATTCTTGGATTTTTTTATCATCCTCTGCTAACCAGTGGATAAAAACACCAACAGAAATAAATAAGTTGTCTGCTTCTGCTTCTGGAATTGTACCTTCGGCAACACAGTCCATAACAGCTTTTGCAACACCATGTTGCGCAGGTCCAAACATTTGAACAGCTTGTTTTGCACCTTTTATTGTTACTTTATTAAACATACAAGTTGCTGGCTTTGTCATTAAATTTGGTGCTACAACTGCTAGAAGTGCAGTAAAACCATCCTTATTGTTTGTTAAAGCATTAGCAAATGATGTTTCAGCAGGAGTACCTCTTGGACCGATGATTAAATCAATATGTGCGACTTCATTGCCGTCACCTACTAGAGATTCTCCAACAAGCATTTTTGTAATTTTAGCCATTTTTCCTCCAATTTAATTAATAGTGTTTATAATGGATATTTGAATATATCCTTTATTTTATCCATTAGCAAGGTTGTTACTGTTAAATCAGCGCACGTTCCAGGGTTCAAATGTAATTCTTTTAAATATCTGTCTAAACTATCAATTTCCTGGCAACTATTTTTCTCAATATTAGTGTAAATTTTTTTAAAAGTAACCTCAAACATTTTCTTGGTTGAGCTTGCTTTGTGATATCCATATTTTCTCAAAATATGACTATCAAGATATCTTGATGCAAAATTCAAATAAAGCATTTGAATAGCTTTTTTTTGGGGAATTTTTTTTTTAATTTCACTCAAAAAAGGGAGTCCTATTTTAAAAATTTCGTTATAATTATCAACGTAACACTTCGAAATCCTATCCCATTTAGATGAGATTTCCATGACTTTTGAAAAACTTATATTATCTGTATTTTTCATAAAAACGTTACCTTCACCCTTATATTTTTTTATTCCACCTGGTTGTGCATACCTTATTGCATCTAAGATCAATTTTGTGTCATAGTTATTAATATTCTTTAGGATATTATTAAGTTCATTTTTAAATTTTTTTGGTTTGTTTAGATGAGCTTTGATTAAAGGAGTGCAAAGAAGTATGATGCCTAGGTTATAATTAGAATTTAAAGAATCCATACACTTTTTAGTTGATGAAAAAATTACCTCTCCAATGCTTTTTTCTTTATCAATCATAAATTCTGCTGATAATTTTGATGCATGTAAAAACTTCTTAGAATACATTCCTAATATTTTAGATTCGTTACTGTGGTTTCCTGGCTTGTTAACCTTCAATTCTTCAGCACAGGATTGTAAATATAAATTTTTTATTATGAGTGATGACATTGTTTGAATTTTTTTACTTTTACAATAAAGTCATCAACTAAAGTTTTTGTTAGATCTTTTTTGTAGAGTTTATTGATAGTCTTCCATGATGGAACACCATTTACTTCAAGAATATAAATTTTTTTATTAAGGGATTTAAAATCTATACCACCGTACCCAAGCCCAAGACATCTTGAAATTTTCTCAGATAATTTAGTTAAATTTTTACTAAGTTTTCCTTTCTGAAACTCTGCCCCTTGGTATATATTAGTTAAATAATGTCCAGAGGTTCTTTTCATACAGGCTATAACTTTGTGATTACTTACCAACACTCTCAAATCACAAAACTTATTATCGTTGATATTTCCTAAAAAGCTCTGCAAATAATACACGCCCCCCACGGAATTTATTTTACTAAGTAATTCACCTTTTTTTAAAAGTTGTATTCCTTTACCTTGAGATCCAAATATCGGTTTAAGTAAAGAATTGAATTTTATTTTTTTATTTTTTTTATTTACCCAAACAATAGTATCAGGAGAATCAATATTATTAATTTTTAATATTCCAGTAGTGCGAACCTTATCCACGGTTTTCTCGATTGTTTCAGCTGAGTTGTGTGTGTATACTTTCGAATCTTTTAATAGATGAATGAAAGTAAGCTTTGTGGTTATTTCTTCGAGTGAGCCAGAGTTAATAAATCTCACCCAAGCTCCATCGACATTATGAAGATTGTTATTAAAAAATGATTTTTTATTCTCATTAAAATTTAGTTCAATTTCATTAAAACTTAGTTTAATTACTTCGCAGTCTTTTTTTTTTAAGTGATATTCTATTTCTTTGCTATGCCAATCATGTAAATCGGAGATTATTGCTATGGAATACATAACTAAATTCTAAAGGAATTATTTACTATTTTTCTGTTCACCTCACCGGTCTTGTATGTTTTACCACTCGAAATTGAGTTGAGAATTATTTGTGCGGGACTAAATAAAAAACCATCAATTTTATAGAAGTCTTTGTCATTTTCTTCAAAAATTGTTTTGAATGGTTTGCCATAATCCTTAGACGAAATACTCGGTAATTCTTTAGATAATGAAATAATATCATCTTCAGGTCCATCGACAATTAATTGAACTATTCCACCATAAATAATTGCATCATTTGTTCTCCCCATACCAGAAACAAAATCTTTTGCTATGGGAGGTAACGGTGCCGAACCAAAGCCATTCTTTATTCTACCTAAAGGAAACTTTAATTCATGCACTTTGTGAATAGCAACTTCAAGAACTCTTGCCACTACTTGAAGGTTTCCACAAATAGATGTTGTTGGGGTTAGTATAAAAAATAAATTTTCAGGTTCCATATTACAGTCTGAAGATATTTTTTTTACTATTTCTTCTGGAGGTTCTTTCTCAACTTCTAAAACTATTGATGTTTTCGTATGTGCATCACTATAGTTTAATTCTTTAAATATTTCTTCTTTTTGAGCAATAGATCTAACTGGCCCAGAACCAAGTGCAAAAAAATTTTTTGAACTTAAACTCCAACCGGCATATTGCGAACCCAGGCAAGCCAGAACAGGATGTGCTGAATGTACGTCAATTTGCATTGACGAAAGATCAAAATAGTCATTAAATTTAAGGTTTACTTTTCCTAGTCCACCAAGACAAATTTCTGAAATCATTAGGCCTGCTTCAATTGATCCTGGCACATCGATACCCGCATCAATAATAGTGCAATTTGACCACCCTTTTTTTATTTTAATGTTAAGGTAATCGGCATTTAAAATTAAATTATTTAAAATCTCTTCAGACTTTTTATTAATACTTATTTTCATATTTTGATAGTTCTTTATAAAACTTATACGATATTTTTTTAATTTTTTCTTCTAAATTCTCATTTTTAGAGAAAGTGAAGTGAGATAAACAAATGGGACGATTTTTTTTTATTATCTCATCTTTAATTGGTAATTCAGAATAATTTGAGGATTTAGAAATCTGATAAAAGAAATCGTATATTTTTTTATTATTTGTTATTTTTTTTTTACTATAAATTATCAAGGTCCCCAACCCCTTTATTTCATTTAATTTTGATTGAAAATGATTGGATTTATAAAGCCTACTAATTATATTTACCGACAGGCCTGGCCTTGCATTTATTTCAATTAAATAAACATTCCCATTTTTATCGATTACTAAATCAAGATTATTAAATCCATTTAGTTTATAGAAGCATAAAACTCTCTTTAAGATATTATCTATCTTTCTTTTAATTCTATCTGATAAATTTAAAGTCGTTAGGGCCTTAATTAAGAACGGTTTTTTATGGTCATCATAAAAGTGTTGCTTACAGTAACATAATACTATCATCTGATTTTTATCTACAAAGAATTGAACTGATATATGTTCACCAACAATTAACTCTTGATAATATCTATTTTGCCTTTTTAATATTGTTGACTCTGAACTGTTGTATACTTTTTCACCTCCAAAAGAATCGAAATATTTTATTAACCAGTTTTTTTTAATTCTTAATGACCAATTTGGGTGAAGAATTTTTTGTTTTCGCATCATTACGAAAAACTCCTCAGATTTTATTATTTTAAGTATTTTAATTGAATTCCCATAATTCAGTCTTTTTCCAATAATTTTTGTTAGATTTAATGATTCAGCAAAACCGGAACCAATCAAAACTGATTTTTTCTCATAGGGGTCTATTTGATTAAAAAATTTCTTTATTTTATTTTCATTAAATTTTTTTAATTGAAGAGAATACTTACAGAACTTTTTAAGATTTATACTATCATATATGTGAATAGGATAGACGATATACCCTTTGCGATAAAAGAATCTAGATAGATCTTCACAAGATGAGGATAGTAAAAAAATTTCTTTATTTGATATTATTCTTTTAATATTTCTCTAGCTGTTTTTAATGCTTCATCAAAATTTAGATAAAGAGGTTTTTCAGTCGCACACATTTTCTCAAACATCTTGTATTGAGTTTTAACTTTTATGTCTCCAGAAGTTAATGGACCAATTGAGTAACCTCCAGAGAAATGTTTCGTGTCATTATCTTTGAGCTCAACACCTTCCAGACCTGCTGGAGGCACCGCATTAACATCAGCTAAAACTAAAACTTTGTCTGCTAACTTAAGCTGTTCATGATTTAAAACTTGCGTACCTGCTCTTGCTGCACAAAAAATTATTTCAGCATCTGGTAAAAACGAGGAGTTAAGTTCATCCGAGGATCCGTCTCCTGGTTTAATGTCAACATTAAATCTTGATTTATATTCCTCAGCTTTCTTTTCAACATTTTTAATTCCATCATATCCTATTATAGTGCATTCAGCTCCACTTTGGGCGCACATTATTGCAGAAATTCCTCCAACTATTCCTTTTCCACCATAAATCATTATTTTTTTATTATTAAGATCGGTATTGAATTTTTCTTTAAGTGTTTTTTCAGTACAGGCCACCATTGCAGCTGCTGTTGTAAATGAACCAGCTGGGTCTGGAAAGACTGAAATTTCAAAAGGAGGAACCATTGACTTCTTTGCAGTGTCCATCATATCTAATGCAAGAGAGGCATCTTTACCACATATAAAAACCCCGGTTTTTTTTGCATTATTTACTGAACGCGAAAAAATAGCATCCTGCACTAAACTTTTAACATCTGTTAGGTTAACATTAGTGTATGGAATAACAATATCATAGCCGGCATCACATGCCATATTTACATCAAAGGGACTTACATTTCCTTGAGGGCTTATCATATGTAAAATATTTTTTTTTGTCATTCTGATCCTTTTAATAAAATTTTCCCTTTATTTCTTCCCTCAACTTTTACAAAATTGATTTCATCTAAATTTTTTAAATTAATATATTTTTCTAATGATTTTAACAACTCATTTCTTTTTTTTGAATTTTCACAGAATATAAAACTCGTTGGACCCCAGGAAGTTTGACCATAACCACATATTTTATTTTTCAAAATATTTTTGGACAGTTGTCTAATTTTCTTGCTAGCAAAAATTCTTTTATCTCCATAAAAAGTTTCAGACATATTTTCTTGAATTAACTGTATTCCTTGGCAAAAAGTTTTAAAATCTTTTTCCATTATACCAGGAATTACTTTGAGAAGAAGTTCAGAACAATTATTTTTTTTTATTGGCAGGAGATCAACTTTCTTAAATTCAAATATTTCGCTGTTACCAGAGACACCTTCTTTTTTATTTTGAAAAATTAGTATGATTTTCCATTCATCAGGCCATTTAAGATTAATAAGTTCAAGGGGAGTTCCAGTTGATTTTTTTTTTTTACCTAGATCAACTGCAAACCCTCCTCTCTTAAATGATTGGATGCCGATACCAGAACGTTTACCTCTTTTTAAAAATACAGCAATTTCATCGATTGTCATTTTCAAATCAAAGAATAAAGAAACCAAATATCCAACTGATAAAGACAATTGAGTGCCAGAACCTAAACCTATATGCTGAGGAATAAATTTATTCACTTTTATTTCACAAAATTGGATTTTCATTTTTTTTTGGAATTTTAGTAAAATTGAAAGAACTTTTTTTTTTAAATTTGAATCAGGGGATACCACTTTAAATCTATCTGAACTTTTTATTTCAATCTCAAACCCATATTTTGATATAGTTAAACCCAAACTTCCAAAGAATCTCGGTAAACTTTGGTTCATTTCCAGAAAACCAAGATGAATTCGTGCAGGTGAAAATAATTTCATAAGCTCTTTCTTTATCTTTATATTTATATATTTTAAGTAATAATTATGAATATTTTATTCACAAGTATTAAAAATTATAATTTTTCAAAATGAGGTAATCAAATGACAAAAAATGAAATAAATGTTTTCGATGAAAGTGAAATTAATGAGTATATTCAAAAGAATTTAAAAGGGTGGTCTTTCGATGGTAAGTGGATACGAAAAACCTATAAAACCCATAGTTGGAAATCCACATTAATGGTGGTAAACTCAATAGGGCATTTAGCTGAGGCAGCATGGCATCATCCAGATCTACAAATTTCATACGCATTTGTTGAAGTTAAACTTATGAACCATGCTAAAAAAGGTATTACTCAGTTAGACTTTGATTTAGCAAAAAAAATTGACGAATTTATAACATGGAATCCAAAAGAAGAGAATTCATCTTTAGAGGGCACCCCATCAGATCCAAGGTTCGCTTACATTAAATATGAGAAGTAAAAAATGAATGAGCTTGATCAGTTGCAAATTTTTGGTGAGATCATTACCCCCCATGATTCTAATATTCAAGAAGTTTATAAAAAGAAAGCTGTTCCTCTTGTAAATGGTAATCCAGTTAGTTTAAGTAGTGCAATAAAACATATAAAAAAAATCATATCTAATAATAATATTCATTTTAGTGGTCTAAGTTGTGATCTGAAAACTATCGATAGAGTAATTCAGATTTCGGAAAAAAAGAGGTTTTCATTAAGCCATGTTAATCAAGAGGAAATAAGTAATTTTTACAGCGCATTTTATAAATTTGGCTGCTCTAATATATCAATGAATGAAATGAAAAACAGGGCAGATACTATTTTTATTCTAGGAGAAATGAGCAAACCACTTCAAAAAGTTTTAAGTAAATATCTTAATAACATGAATAAAAATCTTTCAAGAAAGGTTTATTTTATCAGTTCCAAAAAAAAATCCAATTTTAAAAACCATATTTATAAGAGTGACTTATACGGTTTTATAAATGGTTTGAATAATTTGGATTCATTAGATAAAGAACCAATTATGGATAAATTATTATCCTCTCAATATCCTGTTTGTTTGTTAGCTAATACCAAAGATTTTTTACTCATTCAGTTAATTTTTCAAGCGTTAATGAACATAAATAATAAAACGGGTAATTGTAAGATTCTAAAGTTAAATGGTACCAATAATTCTGGTGGATATGTTAATTCATGTATTGTAAAGTCAGGTTATCCAGGACCATTGAATTTCAGTGATTGGGGAATTAGTTTTAATCCTCATGAATTTGTTGCTTCAGAAATAATTAAAAGGAAAAATATTCAGTTTACAGTTTCAAACTTCAGCGACAAAAAATCTTTTCTTGAATTCAAATATAATATTTTGATAGGAAATCCAAATTCAATAAAACAAGAATGTTATGACGTTTTCATTCCAACAAAAACGCCAGGCATTGATTGTGATGGTTTAGTATTAAGATCCGACGGAGTAAAGGTAATAAAACTTAAGGGTAATCTTAATTCGGATTATTATGATAATAGAATGATTTTGGAAAAAGTTTTTAGTTAATGAAAAATAAAATAAAGATAATTGATACGTTTGCTGAAGCTTTTCCAATGAAAGTATCTAGACTCATTATTACTGCACATAACCTTAAGTGGGCAAAGGAAGCTGCAAATTCATTTTGTGGTTTTGCAACCTCTGTTATAGCTTGTGGTTGTGAAGCAGGTATTGAATGCGAGTTAAAACCTAGCCAAACTCCTGATAAAAGGCCGGGTGTATCAATTTTAGTTTTTTCAATGTCCTCCAAAGAATTATCCAAACAAATCCTTAACAGAACAGGACAATGCATAATGACAACTCCAACTACAGCCGTATTCTCTGGTAATAATGGTGATGAAGAAATTAGCCTGGGTAATTCCTTAAGATACTTCGGTGATGGATTTCAGATTTCTAAAACTATGGGGAAAAAAAGGTTTTGGAGAATCCCAGTTATGGATGGAGAATTTATATGTGAAGATTATGTCTACCAATGTAAGGGGATTGGTGGTGGAAACTTTTTAGTATTAGGAGAGGATACTGTTAGTGTTCTTAAAGCATGTGAGTTGGCTGTTCAAGAGATGAATAAGAAAAAAAATATAATTTTACCTTTTCCTGGGGGAATTGTTAGATCGGGATCTAAAGTTGGATCAAAATATAAAAACTTAATTGCTTCTACAAATTTTGAGTATTGCCCAACACTGAAGGGATTAGTGGGTTCTAAACTTAATTCCTCAGTGAACTGTGTTATGGAAATAGTAATTGATGGATTAAAAAGTGAAGATATATTCCAAGCAATGAAAACTGGAATTAAAAAAATAGTTAGTTCAAAATGTAGAGGTATTTTAGCAATATCTGCTGGAAATTATGGGGGGAAGTTAGGTCCTTATCTTTTTAAATTAAAGGATATTGTGAAATGAAGAAAATAATAATCAAGCCAAAAATTAAAATAAGCAATAGTTTAGATTTAAAGAACTTAAATCTTATAAATAAAAATCTAAGCTTAAGAGAAATTAAGAACATAAAAATTCTCTATAATAATAAGGAGAAAAAATTAGAAGATCTTTTTACTATTACAGAACAAACTATAAAAAGTGATGTGAATGAAGTTTTACTTTTGGAATCTAATTTTTTTTATGATTTTCTTGGTTTTGAATGGTCCAACGATTTATTACTAATAAATTCCAACGTTGGCTCTTATTTAGGCGCAAAAATGAAAAGTGGTAAAATAACTGTAAAGGGCTCCTGTCAAAATTATATGGGAGCTGAAATGTCTGGTGGGGCAATTGTTGTAAAAAAGAATGCTGGAAATTTTGTAGGTTCTTCAATTTCAGGAAAAAGAATTGGAATGACAGGTGGAAGTATCCTTATCCTTGGGAATGTTGATAAATACCTTTGTTATCAAATGCGAAGGGGTTTCATTTTTGTTGGTGGTGAAGCTGGAGATAACTGTTGCAATAATTTAGTGGCAGGAACAATTATTATAAAAAAAGGGGTTGGTAAAAATTTCTGTATAGGAATGAAGAGAGGAACTGTAATTTTATTATCAAATGTAACAATGCAGTCAAACTTTATTGAAAGTGGAAATTGTTCTCTAGCATTTATAAATTTATTGAACCAATTTGTTAGTAATGAATTTAAGATGAAGATTTTTGGAGAAAAATCTAAAGTATCAAGGTTTATCGGAGATAAGAATATAAGAGGGCAAGGAGAATTATTAAAAATTATTTAGATTCATCACTGAGCATTTTTATAAGTGAATTAATACCACCTTTTTTTAAAATCTCATTAAATTCAGATTTTTTTGTTGCAATCTCGCTGATCGAACCATCAAGGAGTACGTCAAATATTTTCCAGTCTTTGTTAACCTTTAATAGTAGATAGTTAATTTTTAGTGAATCATTACTTGTAAAATTAAATTTAGTAAAGACCATTATATATTTCTCGCCAATTTCCTCAGTTTTTCGATACTTAATTTCAAGTTTTTTTGCATTGGCGAATCTTTTTAGATAATTTGATGAAATAAATTCTACAAATTTTTTAGAGAATTCACTTTTTTCAATATCACTCGCTTCCAACCAATATTTCCCAAGTATTATCTTCGACATTTTATTTATAGCGTATGTATTTTTAATAACAACATTCATGATATCTTTATCATTCTCACCAATCTTATTTAAACCAATATCTAAAAGAGAATTGTGAAGTTTTTCTAGAGTTTTAGGAATCAGTGAATCTCCATATACACAAGAAAAATTTGTTAAAGAAATAAACAAAAGCAAAACAAAAATTGATTTTAGCTTAAAATTGAATAAATATTTACCCATATAATTTTATAACTTAAAAAAATAATCAAATAAATCTAAAATGACTAAAAAAATATTAATTACTGGTGCAAACGGTTTTTTAGGATCCTCTATAACTAGGCTAGCCCTAAAAAAAAAATATAAGGTGAGTGTCCTTGTTAGAAAAACATCTAACATGGATAACCTAGAAAATATTAAATCTAGAATAGAAGTTTTTTATGGTGACCTTCGCCATCGAGATGATGTTTCCAAACCAGTAAAACACTCAGATATAATTTTTCACGTAGCTGCAGATTATAGACTATGGTCAAGAAAACCCAGTGAATTATATGATACAAATGTCCATGGCACTGAGAATATAGCTTTAACTGCTTTGGAGTATAAAAAAAAATTGATTTATACTTCGAGTGTTGCGACACTTGGTAATTCAAAGCCAGAAAATGATGAAGAAACCAATGTAAAATTTGATGATATGATTGGTGACTACAAAAAATCAAAATATCTTGCAGAAAAGATAGTTGAGAGACTCATAAAAAAAAATCTTAAAGCTATAATTGTAAATCCTTCAACACCTATTGGACCAGGAGATACGAGGCCAACACCGACTGGAAAAATAATACTAGATCTTCTTCAGAATAAAATGCCAGCGTATGTTGATACTGGTTTAAATTTTGTACATGTAGATGACGTGGCAGAAGGACACTTTTTAGCTTTAAAGAAAGGACAAATTGGTGAAAAATATATTCTTGGAGGAGAAAATTTAAGCTTTAAGGATTTTCTAGATACCGTCTCTAATGAAGGGGATGTAAAGAAAGCAAATATTAAATTAAAGACAAGTTTACTTTACCCTCTTGCTTATTTGAATGAATTGTTTTGTAATATGCTTGTAAATAATAACCCCAGATTAACAGTAGATAGCCTAAGGATGTCAGAAAAAAAAATGTTCTTTTCATCTCAAAAAGCAAAAAATAAACTTGGGTATAGACCTCGTCCAGTTAAAAATGCTATAAAAGATGCTGTAAATTGGATGAAAATATATTTTAAACTTTGTGAATCTAATGACTAATAATAATAAATCTTTAAAAATAATCCTAGCACAGCCAAGAGGCTTTTGTGCTGGTGTTGAGAGGGCAATTGAAATTGTAGAAAAAGCTCTTGAAATCTACGGCCCCCCTGTATACGTTCGCCATGAAATAGTTCATAATAAAAGAGTTGTTAATAATTTAAGTTCAAAAGGCGCAGTCTTCGTTCAAGAGCTTGATCAAATTCCCGAAGGGGCAGTAACAGTATTTAGTGCCCACGGTGTCGCTCAAAGAGTCGAAGATACTGCTAAATTTAGAAATTTACCCGTTTTAGATGCAACTTGCCCTTTGGTAGCAAAAGTGCACAATGAAGGACAGAGATACTCTAAAGAGGGATTTGAGGTTATTCTAATAGGTCATGAAGGACACCCAGAGGTTGAAGGCACAATGGGAAGGATATCTGGGCCAGTTTACCTGGTTTCAAATACAGAAGATGTTAAAAAGCTGAAAGTTAATAACCCTAATAAACTATCTTATGTTAGCCAAACAACATTATCAGTTGATGATACTAGAGATGTAATTAAGGCATTACAGGATAGATTTCCAAACATAGTGGGACCTGATGTAAAAGATATTTGTTATGCGACTCAAAACAGACAGTCTGCAGTTAGAGACCTTGTCAAAAGCGTTGATTTAGTCTTAGTTGTTGGTGCCAGAAATAGCTCTAATTCGAACAGGCTTAAAGATATTGGTTCAGAATCTGGAGTTAATACATATTTAATTGAAACCGCTGATGATATGTCTATAGATTGGTTTGCTGATGTAGAATCTGTCGGTATAACTTCAGGCGCATCAACACCTGATGAGTTAGTAAAAGAAGTTATAGATAAAATTTCTACCTTTAGAGAGATTGTGATTGAAAAACAACCTGGTAAAGAGGAAAATGTAGTCTTTAAACTTCCAAAAGAATTAGTCAATTATTCGATGGTGAACTAGTATATGGGAATTCCTTTAATTCAACAAATAAGAGTTGGGTCTTACATACTTAAACAGAAGATATTAGGGAGAACTAAATACCCTCTTGTCTTAATGTTAGAACCACTTTTCAGATGTAATCTAGCTTGTGCTGGATGTGGAAAAATCGACTACCCCAAAGAAATTTTGAATCAAAGACTTTCGACTAAAGAGTGTATAGATTCGGTTGAAGAATGTGGGGCACCCATAGTTTCTATTCCAGGAGGTGAACCCCTCATTCATAAAGAAATGCCAGAAATTGTAAGGGAACTAGTTAAAAGAAAAAAATTTGTTTATCTTTGTACAAATGCAATTCTGATGGAAAAAAAACTTTCCGAATACAAACCGAGCCCATATTTTACATGGTCAGTTCATTTAGATGGTATGAAGGAAGAACATGATAAAGCAGTTTGTCAAGAAGGGGTATTTGATAGATGTGTATCTGCTATAAAAAAGGCAAAATCATTGGGCTTTAGATGTAACGTGAACTGCACAATTTTTGATAATGCACAAGAAGATGGACTTAAAAATTTCCTTAACTATGTTACAGATGAGCTCAAGGTTGATGGTATAACAATTTCACCTGGTTTTGCTTATGAAAGAGCCCCTGATCAGCAGCATTTCATAAAAAGATCTAATACTAAAAACTTTTTCAGAAATATTTTTAAATCAGAAGATTTTAAAAAGTGGGACTTTAGTCATTCTGGTCTTTATCTTGATTTCCTAGCTGGTAACCAATCATATAAATGTACACCTTGGGGAAATCCAACAAGAAATATTTTTGGTTGGCAAAAACCTTGTTATCTTCTTGGAGAAGGCTACGTAAAAACATTTAAAGAATTGATGGACGAAACTGAATGGGACAGATACGGTACTGGAAACTATGATAAGTGCTCAGACTGTATGGCACACTGCGGTTATGAGGCATCAGCAGTAACTGATGTTTTTACTAATCCATTAAAGGCTGCGTCAGTTGCTATTAAAGGGCCTAAGACCGAAGGAGCTATGGCACAGGAAATTGATATAAGCAAATCAAGAGACCCAGATTTTTTTCACGATACCCATGTAAGTGATATGATGAAAAAACTTCATACTGATAAGAAAAGAGAAGCTAACGAATCTCCTATTCCATCTGCTGGTGCAGCAATAAGCCCTCATAGTGATTTAATTAAAAAATAGAGCAATTGACTGGTGACTGGCCTTAAAAAGCATCAATTAATTTTCTTGGTAAAATAAGTTATCAATAAGTTTTTTAAATTTTTTTCTGCAAAAATGAAAACTTATACCGAGTCTTATAAGCTCAAAAATTCTTTTGGGTTTTACAACTAGGTTTCTTATGAAAGCCCAGTCGATTAGTAAGCTCCCATCTTTGTCCAAATTGCTTACAATATATTCTGGAATCTCAAAGAATAAGTCATCATAAACGATCTTTATAGAGTAAAAAGAAATTTTTTTATTCCCTAGTGCCTCCAGGATATGAAATGCTTCCATATCAATCAGGGATATATGAGTATTTTTTTTTCTTAGTTTAATTTTTTCTGAAAGATTTTTTACAGAGTTAGTAGTCATTAAGTTAGCTTTTCTTAAACAGAGGTTTTGAATTCTTTTTTCCAACTCTAAATGATTATATTTTATTGGTTTAATTTTTTCTTTTTTTTCATTAAAAACCAACTCTGCTTCAAGAATTTCACCACATTTAATTTGTTTATCAATAGAACCACAGAAACCAAGGTTAATTATAACTTTAGTATCTTTGGTTATAAATCTTTTTAGTAACAATGAAGATTTTTTTCCAAACCCAAATAAGGAACTGAACTTTTTTGAAGGGCCAAAAATTTCTAATTCTCTTTTTAATCCAAAAACTAAAAATATACTTTTATCACTAAACTCCATATAAAGGCTTAATAGAGTTTCTAGAAATTTGATTTTTCAATTTTACCAATGCAAGTAGTGGAAAATATTTTGCATATCCATGATATTTCAAATAAAAAACTTTTGGAAAACCAACTGCAGTAAAGTGGTTTTCATTAAAGTTGTGATTATTCTTGATTAAATATTTAACACCATTGTAGTACTCTTTTGTTTCGGTTTTTCCGGCAGCCTGTAGCCCCATTAATGCCCATGCAGTTTGTGAAGGAGTGCTAATTTTTGAAATATTTTCATAACCTTTATAATAGGATTTCCCATCCTCTCCCCAACCACCATCTTTACGTTGCATTTTTAGTAAATAATTAATCGCTTTTTCCATAACTAATTCTTTATTTTTAAAATTAGCAATACATAATGCTGATAAAACAGACCAAGTTCCATAGATATAATTTGTACCCCACCTTCCATACCAGCTGCCATTATCCTCTTGCTCAGAAATTAAAAACTTAATTCCCCTTTCTATATTCTTATTTTTTTGATTCTCACCAATTTGTAATAGGAAGCTTAGACATCTGGCTGATACATCTGATGTGGGAGGATCCAATAAGGCTCCATGGTCCGCAAAAGGGATGTGGTTTAGATAATTATAGTTATTATCAATATCAAATGCCCCCCAACCTCCATTTTTAGACTGCATTTCAATTATCCACTTTTTAGTTCTTAAAATACATTCCGAAACATCCTTCCTATTTTTAACTTTATTATATCTGTCAAGAAACATTCCAACTAGTGCTGTATCATCAACATCAGGATAAAATGCATTATTATATTGAAAAGCCCAGCCACCTGGCTGAGCATTTCTTTTTTCTGCCCAATCACCTTTTATTTTAATTTCTTTTTTAAGAAACCATTCAACAATATCATTTACATCTTCGTTATTCTCTAGCTTAACCAGCCCCATCCAGCCTGTATCCCAAACTGGAGAAACACATGGTTGACAGTAAGCAATATCTTTTCCTTCGACAATAAGATTCTTAATAGATTTTTTTATAACTGATATTTCATTTTTATACTTTTTTTCATCTTCAATTTTTAAAGCTATCAAAGCATTAACCATTGCTGGGAATATACCTCCTAGCCCATCCTCACCATTTAACCTTGGAAGCAGCCATTCAATTATCTCTTTTTTTGAACGAGTCTTTAGTTTTTTAGGAAGAAGTGGAAATATAACTCGAGATAGACTCTCTAAAAATAAAAATAATTTTGTTAGTAATAATATTTTAAATTTTCTGTCTTTAGGTATTTTCTTATCTGACTCAATAAAAAGTTCATCAATTTCAACTGCATTTGGATTAGAGGCAAGAGGTTTTTTATGCATAATTAATAAAAGTGGGATTAAAACTGTACGAGACCAATATGATATTTTATATATATGAAATGGAAACCATTTTGGGAATAAAATTATTTCTAGTGGCATATAAGGAATTTTTTTCCAAGAAATTTGTCCAAAAAGCGCTAGGGAAATTTTTGTGAAAACATTGACATTATTCGCCCCACCAAGTCCGTGAATACATTTCTTAGCTTTTTGAAGTATGGGAGAGTTTTCACTTAGGCCAGACAATTTTAGAGCATAGTAACTCTTTATAGTAGCACTAATATCCGTTTCTCCTCCAAAAAATAAGGGCCAGCCTCCTTTTTCATTTTGGATGTTCACAAGGTACTTAACCATTTTTTTCTCAATTCTAGTATCAATCTCTCCTAAAAAATGCATAAGCATTATGTATTCGGATGGAATGGTTGAATCAGCTTCTAGTTCGTAAACATAACAGCCATCTTTTTTTTTATAATTATTTTGATCTCTAATTAATTTATTGATTTTTTTTTTTTCAGAGCTTAGAAGCGAAGATAATTTGTTCATAGTTGTTAATATATTTATACACCCAAAAATTCAATTGATTTTTTTCCAGACATTATGGATCCCTCGATAGTACATGGTAAATCTGACTGTGTCCAATCTCCACAAATTAATAAGTTTCTAGGAAGGTTTGTAATTTTCTTTATTAGTTCATAATTATTTGGAGATTGTAAGAATGTAGCTTTTTTTTCCTTGATAATTTGATAATTAGGCATAGGGATATTTTTATTAACTAACACACAAATTTCTTTCCATACCCTTTTGGATAGGGTTTCTTGAGATTCGTCATTAAAAATATTTGCATTACTTACAGTTACGGACAAATAATTATTCTTAATAAATATCCATTGAGAATGTGAATTAATCATTCCAATAATATTCCTTGTGAAAAGTTTTTTTATTTTAGGGGATATTTTATAATGAATATTCAAAATTGTATTAAAATCTTTAGGAACATCAATTATATTAAATATTTTACTAAATGCTGTGATCGGAAGTGCACTTATTACATAATCATCTCTTCCTATTTGAATTTGTTTATTATTGAATTCCAATTTAGTTATTAGGTTATCTCTGATTTCTACTTTCTTGAGCCTTGTATTAAAATTTATCTTATTACCCTTGGTTATAAAGTTTACAGCAGGCTCAATGATGGTTTCATTCCAGTTTTTTAATGGTTGATAAATTTTACAGTATTTTTTCCCCTTTAATATAGTCTTTTTAAGGACATTCGATAATATTCTTGCTGAGGCACTGTTAACTGATGTATTCATTACTGCAAGAGTAAGAGGCTCCCAAAAATAATTTTTAAAATTATTTGTAACTTTTAAATTTCCAATTGTAGATTCTTTACTCATAAAAAGAATTTTTATAATAGAAAGATAATCACTTAAATGTACATCTGGGATTCTTTTGTTTTTAAATAAAAAATCTAGAATTGATAAACTAAGTTCCCAGGATTTCTTATTTTTTATATCAAAAAAAAATAAGTTTGGTTCAATAACCTTGATTTTATTTGTTGAGTTAATCAATTCACATAAATCATAAAAATTCTTATTTGCAGAAAAAACAAGATGATTACCATTATCTATTGTAGTTCCTAATTTTTTATCAAAGAAGGATCTGCAGCGTCCTCCAGCCAAGCTTGAGGTTTCAAACATCTCAACTTCATTCCGCTTGTGAATTGCCCATGATGCAGCTGATAACCCTGCCAGCCCAGCTCCTATTATATATAATTTTTTAATAGCCAATTTTCCTAACAAAAAAATTTAAGAGTATTATTAATTTATCCCATACCGAAAGCCTTACCTTCTCTTGAATACTAATATTTTTTGCATACATTTTTTTGAAAATTTTGTAGTAAAATAATTTCATAAGTTCCGGAGCAAGTATTTTATTTTTATCAAGTTTCAAAGTTTCCCTTTTTGCTTTATTAAAATATGTTTCTGCATCCTCCAAAACGTCTTGTAGTAATTTTTGTAATGAAGGACTTTTAACCAAAACATTCATATCTTTCCTGATTGAGTATTTTTCTAAATAATCTTTAGAAATGTAACACCTACCTCTATCCAAATCTTCCCCAAAATCCCTCACAATATTTGTTAATTGAAATGCTCTACCCAAATATAAAGCATATTCTTTTGCAGAATCAGTTAAACCAAAAATTCTTATAGATAAATAACCAACAGCTACTGCAACTCTATCACAATATTGATTTAGTTTCTTTTTTGATGGAAACACTATAGTGTTATCTGAATCCATCTTCATTCCCTTGATTATTGATAAAAAATCATTCTTCTTAAGATCAAATTTCTCTATTGATATTTTTAATTCGCGTTCTAAGGCACTTTCAAATACTTTTTTCTTAAAGATTTTATTAATTTTATTTTCCCACTCTGTGAGGAGTCTTTGTCTTAGTTTTTTATCTTTAATATCATCAGCAATATCATCAACTGTTCTGCAATACGCATAGATTGAAAACATTGCCCTCATCTGGCTACTTGGAAGAACTTTCATACCCCAGTAAAAAGATGACCCAGATTTTTTGACTATCTTTTGTACTTCAGATTGATCAGATGGTAGCATTTTGTGGAAGTTATGCTCTTTCCAGTGAAAGTTTTGCTGATGCTGTAATTCCTAATGCGTTCAAGACAGTTGTTACTATACTATCTTGATCAACACCACATTCAACTATTTGTTCATCTGGCTTGCCGTGATTTATGAATTTATCAGGAAAGAAAATTGGTCGGAATTTCAAGCCATTATCCAAGAGACCTTCGATTGAAAGAAAACTCATGACTTGAGCGGAGAAACCACCGATTGATCCTTCTTCAACAGTTACCAGAATCTCATGATTTTTCGCTAGAATTTTTATAAGATCTTTATCAATTGGCTTTGCAAATCTTGCATCTACTACAGTTGTGGGTAATCCATATGAGGCTAAGACCTCTGAGGCAATTAATGAATCTTTCACTCTAGTTCCCAAAGATAGTATACAAGCTTTCCCACCTTCTTTTATGACTTTAGCTTTTCCAATTTCCCAGATTTCCGGTTTATTTTTAATATCAATTCCAATTCCTTCTCCTCTTGGGTATCTAAATGCGCATGGTTT
>Ga0315330_10000347_pt1 | contig 27963 bp, 34 predicted proteins | sample M140m34915metaG_FD_203453 | JGI IMG/M metagenome (GOLD analysis project Ga0315330, IMG submission 203453) | Ammonia-oxidizing marine archaeal communities from Monterey Bay, California, United States - M1 40m 34915 | ecosystem: Environmental > Aquatic > Marine > Intertidal zone | place: USA...
CACTATCAATGTCAATAGGATGGCCATTTCTAACACTCATTAAGTTAGCTCCCCAACATTGTAAGCGTATTTGAGGGTCATTAACAAACGGTAGGTATAAACCTTGACCTGGTGTATCTAACATATAGCGTCCAGGACCAGATGATTCCTGTAACTTTTTTTGTGTTCTACATTTATCGTAATTATATCTAGTAGATGCCATAATAATATATGTAATTATTTTATTTTACATATATTTCCTAAATGAATAATTAGTTCCCTAAGTTGACACCATTTTGTTGTTCTAAAATTCCAACAACAGCTTCAACACTAAGTTGATTCTGACGTTCGCGGATGATTTGGTCTCTTTTGTTAAGAGCCCGTCTTTTAGCATAAAAAACATTATTTGCTAAATTATTAAATTTGTTTTTTTTTGTCGAACTTTCTCTTAAAATAGCCATGGCGCTTCTCTCAGCATTCTGAAAATTTCTTGTAACTACTGCTTTACGCGAATAACTTGTAATATTTTCTTGAACATAGTTCAAATTTTGTCTAATATCTTCATAATGTCTAACAAAATCAATATTGGCACCAGATGTTCCTGTATTATCAAAAGAACCACCTACTCGAACATTTATATTATTTGCACTATTTGAATTAGAAAAAGATAATGCGTTTCCATTTCCTTCAATGTTTACCTTACGAGCAAAAACAGAAATACCATTATAACGCAATCCAGCAAACTGTTCCATAACATCTTCAATATCTTTTCTAATTTTGAATATTTTATGCATATCGTCGTTTTTTAATTCTCTACCAGTTTGCGTAATAGACAACCACAATTCTTTCATTCTTCTAATTTTGTTCAATACACCAGAAGTAGGATTAGAAACCATTTTATTTACAGATTCTAATAATTTATTACCTTCTACAAGTTGACGACTTGTCTCGTTATATCCTTCAATATTACCTTGAATATTTACCATTTGGTTTTTAAAATTATCATGACCTTGATTTGAACCAGCACTAGTTGTTGTAGTTGCATTCCCACCACCACTTTGTTGTGAATCAGCTCTATCCTTAAGTTGCATAGCTCTAACAAGTTCATTACCATTTTTTTGTAAATTACCTAAAGCTTTACTGCCAGGTTTTGTATTAAAATTAACATGAAATATAGGCATTATATAAAATAAAAATATTTTTTTTTTTAAAAATCTTCTAAATATGTAATGAGCCCGGAATTAAATTATATAAAAAATACATTATTAAAAAAACCAGAAAATATTTTTGCTATACAACATCAAGTAAATAATTATTTATCCGTGATAAAATTGTGGAATAATTACAAAATCAATTATAAAAACATAAATGGAAGAACGCGTTTTTATCAAGACTATACTATACGATGTATATTAAAATTTCATTTAGAAGATTCTAGACATATTATAATGTATCATAGTAAACATCTAAATGAAATTTTAATAATGTGTAAAAACAATAATAAATATTTTAATATGAAAATACCATATATGGAATTTAAAAATGATCCAACATATAACAATGAAAAGTTACAAAAAATGAAAAGGGCAAGTTTTGTGGCAATATATAAATAATTTAAGTAATAAAGTATTAATTAAATTAATTTAAATCTGAGTTCCATCAAGTTGATATTTTGCTGGGTTAGCGGAATCTCTGCAAAGTGAAAGGAGATCGCTAGAAGTGGAAAAATTATTGACAATCATATGAATACGGAATTCAACATTACGAACTCCTGGAGTGCTATTTTTAAACATAATAGAAAGAATAAGAACGTGAGTGTAATTCGAAGTATCAAGTTTTGTCAAGGCACCCGTTCCCATAGCGGCTTCAATAGCTTGATTCAAACCCGAACTGTATAAGGCACCAACAGCAGAGTCAGAATTCGTTGCTTTGTAACCGTAGTTTTCATCAAAAGCAGCAGCAATTTCATGGACAAGCGCGCCCATAGATAAAGAACAAGAAGGTTGCATTTTTCCCTGAATCTTAAGAACTTCTCCTAAACTGTGAACATCTTGAAGCTGATTTACAACATTCATGTATGAACAAGAATCCCAAGCTTCGTGTGGGAGACCTAAATCAAGGACAACAGAGTCAATGACATCGTTAAGAATGGAAACACCAGAAACACTGACTTTGTTGGTAGCAGCAGTGACTGTTGTTGCGGCTCCAGCGTTCGTCTTAAGGTCTGTGCGAGCTCTATCCGAAATATGGGTAAGAGCGGAACCGGCTTGTGGGACACCGTTGACGTGTTCACCCGAAACACCAATCATAGTAAGCATGCGTTCGGCAGTAGTAGAAACTCCGAAGTCTCCGTCACCACCACCATAGAATGACTCTACGAATGAAGACCAAGATAAAACACGGGCAGATGTTCCAGAATTAGATGTCTCTGAAAGTTTAGACTGCCAAATATCATTACCGGTGGTGTTGTCTCTTACTTGAATAGATAAAGCTAAATCAATAACATTATTATTTTCGGTGGTAATAATATTAATTTCCGATGGCACAATACGTGCGAAAACAATAGCTGATGTAGATGAAACTCCTGGCATTATACAATTTACAAAGAAAAAAAATATTTATAATAAAGATGAAAAACCCGAAATTTGTGGAAATTGTTGTGTAAATCCAGATGAATGTTGTGATAAAAATACTGATTCAGTTTGAGAATTATCATGAGAAGAAATTTTTATATGTAATTTAAATTCAACATCTTTTGCCCTAGGAGTAGTATTTCTAAATAATATTGATATGGCTAAATAACCAATTTTTTTCTCAGTTGAACCATCCAACTTGGTCATTAATTCATTCCAACTCTCTTTTGATGTTGTTTTAGAATATACAGCCTTTTGCGCACTATCAACATGTGTTGGATTCAATTCATTATAAGCATCATAAGTTTTTGCTAATTCTCTTGCAATTTGTAATCTTGTTAAAGAACTACAAACAACCGCACTAGAATATATTGAATCTAATAAGTTTGTTAATGTTCTAATTGGTTGTAATAAATTTACTACATTTGCGTAAGATTGTGTATCCCAGTGTTGTGCTTTTGCTTGTATATCAATTTCAATAGAACGAACAACGTTATCCATTAAGTTTATACCTCTAATAAAATTATTTTTATCTCCTCTAAAAGTTACAACTGGTCCTGTTATTTCAGGTGAATTATCATAAAGACCGCCGGCGGCTATTGTAACATTAGTAAATACTATTTGACGAGCTTTTGATGCTTTTATAGCAAATAAAGGATCATCTTCTTCATCTCGTCGTGCAAAAAATAATTCATCAAATACTTCACCAGATAATGTAACAACACCATGATCATTTTTTGGATAAAATCCTTCCCCGGCTATTTGAGATGAAAAACATAAATTTGATGAATGTGTTACTAATCTTGAATCAAAAATTTGTGGAACATCAAATGGACATATTCTAACAAATACTAATGATTGAGGTCTAAAGCTCATTATATAAAAAAACATATTTTTATTTAATGAAATAAATTAAAGCTATTGTGTGTTCTATGTAAATTAAAATTCATTAGAGATACTCTTTTTTTTGCGTAATTATTTGAATTTTGAGTATTAGGAAATTCGGGTGTATTAGTATGATCACTTGTTGTATAACCATTAATAACCCGACCTCTAACTGGTAAATAATGAGTATGATTTCCTGCACTCGTAACACTTGTTTCCTTAATATTATGAAATGATAAAATTGTTGATAAAGATGTTGACTGGGTTGATTTTCCATCTAAGTTACCAATACCAGATGACATTAAAGGTATAATTTTTATAGTTTTAGCACCAAAACTATCTACTGATGCCGGTTGGTCTAAATCTAAATAACTATTTAATCCATCTACTATAGACCTAGGATTAATTTTTTGGGCTATTTCATCTGTATTATCTTGGGCTGCTGTTGCTGCTGCCGCTGCTGCAGCCGAAGCATTTGTAAACGTTGAAGCATCTTCTGCTACACGCGTATATGATGTTGATGTGGTATAATCACCCGCTGAATTAGTCTGAGCAGTTCCACCTACTTCTTCAGCAGTAACTACAGGTATATAATTAAAAGGTCTTGTATTTGGTTGAGTATTTGTTGATGCATTACTGAATCCAGTAAAAGAAAAAGGTTCTCTATATACAGGAACATTACTTGATGAATTTGATTCATCTATAATCCATTTTCTATGTAAATGTGGATGAACAGTATTTGGATTACGAAAATGGGTCACTCTCGATCCAGACAAATGACCATGATTATTCGCCATACTTACACCAGTTGATGGGTCATGAAAACGGTCACTATAAAACAACCCATCATTATTTGGATTTTTAAAAATATTATATGAAAATGTCGACATTATTATATTAATTCTATATTTTAATATTTAAAAATATAAAAATTATAAAGTATAATGCAAACGCGAATAGAACAAGCATATGAAATAGAAACATTTCATTTTAATACTAAATTTAGAAAAAATTATTACAAAACACCATCTTCTAGATGTGAATTTAATTTCGCAGAATCTAATAAATATAAATCCATCCGATTGGCACATATTGCAATTCCAAATAGTTGGTATTTGTTTTCAAATCTTTTAGAAAATAATAAATTTATTGTTCAATTTGAAAATGAAATGAATGATAATGTAGAAATTTTAGAAGTTATTATTCCTGAAGGAAATTATACTCCAAGTGACCTTGAAAATTTTTTAAACACAACTTACTTTCACGAATCCGGTAGGTCTTATGGTTTTAGTAAAATTAAATTTTCTATTAGTAATAACACACTAAAATCAACATTTTCATTAGTAAATACTACAATTGAAGAAAATATTAAATTTAATTTAATTTTTATAGATTCTAGCACAAATACTATTATGAATACTTGTGGATGGTTGTTAGGATTTAGATATGGTAAATATTTTAATATTAAAGACGAATTATATTCAGAAGGCCTTTATGACGGTGGTGGCGATAGATATGTATATTTTTGTCTGAGAAATACAGAATTGCAAAATTCATTTAATAGACATAAAATATTATTAGAAGACCAACGATTATCATTTCAATCAGATAATGTATTGGCAAAATTATATTTAAAAAATGGTAAATTTACTATTAATGTTGATGAACAAAAAGATAATGAATTTTCATATAGTAGAGTATTAATTTTAAAAGAATCGCAAAATGTTGAAAAAATTCAAATTTCATTAGTTGACCAATATGGGCAAGAAATTTATTTAAATAATATGGATTTTTCCTTTACATTAGAAATGTATAAAGATGTTTAATTAAATATATACATAAATATTATATATATATATATTATTATATGAATTTACTAGGTTCTTCTGGTTTCGGAAATACATTATCTTTATTTGGTATTCAATCAAGAACTGTTGTTTCTGGGGGTGAAAGTAGTGGTGAAATAAAAAAGTTACATGATTTGAAAGCATATTTAAATGAAACTTTTATTCAACCCTTATTAATTCGTGATTTTGAATTTATTAATCAAAATAAATATAATTTTACATATTTGAATAATGAACTAAGTAAATTTAAACATTTTAATGAAAAAGAGGTAGAATTATATTTACAAATAGTTCGTTTCGCTCAGGAATGTGTCGTTATTTTGGAAAAGAATGAAGAATTAGAAGATAAATTATATCAAAATGATGGTTTTATGGGTATCGTTACACATGTTCCTTCTATTATTTTAAAACCCGAGTTTGAAATTTATAAAACATTTTTTGGTATGCCTCCTGCTGGTAAGTTCGATGTTAATGCTGTTAAAACTATTAAAAATTTATTAGATGCTAATCTAGGTGCTACTTTCGAGTTAATAGAAGAAAAATTATTGGAAATTTATGAGGCACCTATTAGAAGAAGTTTGGGTGGTTTCGAATGGGCAGACCCTATGCGTATCATTAAACCAGACTTACGTTCTAGATTACAGAACACAAATCTTATTGATGAACCGTATTAATTTCATTATACGTATCGCTTAACTGTATTAATTTCATCACTGGAGATGCAATAATTTCCATATTTACCCAATCTCCAACTTTTACCCATTTTCCATCATCTAAATCTTTATAATGTGTAAAAAAATACTTAATTTTATGTATTTCATCTTGACTTAAATCACTTAGACTATTTATATGTCTTGAATTTTTATTTATTTTATTTATTGGAACAAATATAAATTTATTATCTTCACCATTTTCATCTGTTGTTTCCAATGCACCTATTAATTTACATTTTATGGTTGCACCAGGTATAATTGGTTCACATAATACTACAGCATCTAATGGGTCATTATCTCGTCCCATTGTATTTGGAATATATCCATAATTAAATGGATATACAAAGGGGACATTCAAAAATCTATCAACAGTTAATTTACCATTATCATATTCATATTTTACAGAAGAACCCTTACTAATCTCAACAACTATTTCATATGGATTTTTGTATATTATATGATTTTTTTCCGCCTTTTGCATTTGTTATTTATAATTATTATAATTAAGTAATTATAAACTTATTATCTTCTAAAAATTGTATATCTTTCCTGATTATGAATAACAATTGGTTCTGGTATCATATTATTTGTTTCAGGTTTTGCATCGAAAAAAGATATGGATGACATATTGTGCAAATTCGCTGAAACGGGTGCTTTTGGTTGAACCAAATTAGTGCTTCCAATACCAAATAACGAACTTTCAATATCTGCACCATTTGATGATAATATACTATTATTTATTCCACTATGAAAATTTGGATAATTCATACCTAAACCAGGCATATATGTTTTATTATGTAATACCTGTCCAATATATGTATTATTACTGTAATTTTTATTAAATTTATTTACTTCTCTTTTATACATATTTGGTGCATTTTTTAATCTAGTAGATGCCATATATAATTTATCAATATATTTATTTTTTTAACAAATAATTTAAACTATTATTTAATTCTTTTAATGATTTTTCACTTACCTTTTCTGTTGTAAAATATTCATTCAAACAAATATGTGTATAATAAAAACTATTATATGAAAATAATATCGGTATAACATTAGACTTTTCTTTACCTAAAAAACTGTAATAATAGTTTTTATTAAATACATCCTTAAAATATGTATTATCTCCTATTTTTTTAAATAAATAATCAAATACTTCATTTATTTTCTCGTTATCAAATGTTTTGAGATTCATTACTTCTAAAAACTTAGACTGATATTTCTCAAGTTCTTCACCTTCTAAATCATATTCAACTACAACATTATAATTATACATTTTATTATTGTATAATTATATTTTTAAGTTATTTATTCATTTCTTAATGCTGTTTCAATAGCCAACTGTCTTGATGGTAAACCTCCACGAATCCAACCATCATGAGCACTGTCTTCAATAAGATTTTTTGGATTTTGCACGGTTTTTTGAAGTGGTTCAACCAAAAATGTTTTTTCACGTGAAAATGATTTTTCAGTAATAGTTTTACAGCTCTTTTTTGGCTCTAATCCCATACCTTGCTGAAGTTTAGATTCTAACACTGGTTTTTGAATACCTCTTCCTAAATAAGGAACAGATAAGTATTGTCGTTGTTGTAGATTTAATTTACATTTCATATTTGTTTGTGTAGAACCAATAAATAAATTAGATTCATCATCAATATTTGAACCATTTAATGCACCATGTCCACCTTTATAAAATACATTTGGTTGACTTGTTGCAAAACTTATAGGTTGTGCCATACCTGATTGTTTCAAATAATAGTTTGATGTCATGTAATTACCAAAATTATTATTCTGAACGTCTTGTTCCGTTTTATTCACTGAATCATCGTGTGTTCTTGTTAAATTATTAAACATATAATTAAATACACTTGTCATATATATTTAATTAAATATTATTTTTTTACATAATCCTAAATATTATGTAGCTCTCCTCTTTGTAATTTTAACTCTAAATTTACCTCCTTTGAACGCCCTTTATATGGATTCGCAACAAACTTTCTATCTTTTAAAAATGTTCTGAATTTAAATTTTGGATATTTCCATTTTGTTCCTTTCAATAATTTTCTTTCTAATATATATTCTTTTTCCCCTTTTTTATCTGCTAAATAAGGTATTGTCTTATACTTTCTTTCTTGTAAATTTAATTTTGGTTTAAATTTTGTTTGTTTACTTCCAAGTAATAATTTTGATTCGTCATCTATTGTGTTTAAATCTCCATGCGGTCCACTAAAAAATACATTTGGTGAAGATGTTGCCAAATTTATTGCATCATTCATACCAGCTTTACCAGCAAAATGATTTGTTTTTGTATATGCATCAAATCTTCTCTTCTGTTTGTCTTTTTCTTTATTTATATCAATATTATCCCCATTTCTTGTTAAATTATAATAAATTTCTCTTTCCATTTAATATATTATTCTAAATAATATTTATTATTATTAATAATTATTATTATAATCTATAATTTTGCTTTCTTTTGACCAAATAAATTTGATGTTTTTATTAAACCTAATTTTATCTTATCTTCTCTACTAATATTTGGGTCTAATAATTTTGTCATATCACTTTCATATGTTGAACTTGTTGGGTCTAACTGTTGGAAAGCTGTTAATGTTTCACTATCCAACTTTGAAAAATCTACATTTAATTTATCGTTTTTTTCTTCAATATTTAATACTTTACTTTCATCATCATCTAAATAGGAAGGCTTACATAAATAATTATTTTCATCACATGATTTTATATATCCAAAACAATCACCCTCTTTACAACTTTTCATATTTCCATAACAAAATTCTGCAAATGCCTTTTGATCACTTGGATTTGTTGTCACTGGTAATGTATGAAAATTTCTAGCAAAAGTATCATATTCCATTGCGTCCCCTAAAGTTCTAAATAATCTAGGGTCTAAACCATCAAATACTGCGTTATCAACCGATTCTTTAACTTTACTATTAAAAATTGGTAAAGCAGGTGGTTTATCCGGATTATTTGTATAATCTGTCATCATATGATTCATAAATGGATTTTTCTTTGTTGGATTCGTTAATTTTTTTGCTAATTCATTTATATTTATATTATTAAGCTCCTTATCTGCATTCTTTTTTCTTGTTTCAAAATCAAAACCTTCCTGTTCTTTCGTTTTAAATAAAGCAACAATAACTACTAAAGTTACAATACCAGATATTAAAATATTAATTGATTTTGTGGATAAATATCCTAAAGTTGTCAATACTAATATACTTCTCGTTACAGCATTTAATTTTTCACTCATTGTTTGTTTTTGATGTGGCCAAAACTCAAACATTTCTTCTTTTTTTAATAATATACTTGGGTCATATAACCAAAATTTACTATTCATTATATATATATTAGTAGTTTTATTTTTTATTCATTTACACTTTCTTCTTTTTTCTTCTTCTTTTTTTTCTTCTTTTTCTTTTTCTTTACTCTTTTTGATTTTTCCATCTTTTCTTCTCCCTTAAATACACTATGATTAAATGATTCTTTAGATTTGATATTCTCTCGCTCTTCTTTCCTTTTTCTTAACTTTTCTAACATGCGTTCCTTTTGTTTTGATAATTTTATATTATTATTCATTGTAGAATTAAAATGATTCATATTCATTTTTCCATTCATTGGCATACCCATTTGTCCAAACATTTTTTGAAAATTTTTCATTCCTGGCATACCCTTCATCTTTTTCATCATTTCTTGTGCCTCTTCCATTAATTCACTTTCCTTTAACTCTCCAGATTTGATTTTTTGTTCTATCTTATTTCCCACCTTTTTTACCATATTCATTAATTTTCCCGGATTCTTAAATAATCTTTGGAAAACATCTCCTATATTTGAAGCATCTTCCAAATCTATATCTAATTCATTTGCTGTTTCTTCAGCAATTTCATTTGCTAATTGTCCCAATTTTCCACCCATTATATCCGAAATATGATTATGTAATTCTTCAGGATCAGGTAAATCACTCATTGGAACTCCAGATAAATCTTGAAAATCTGTTTTATTTCCACTCATATCAAATAATTCACTCATACTTTTGATTGTTTCTTCTAATTTACTTTTTAATGCTTCTTCATCAATAGCCTCGAATAAACGCGATGTTTCACCAAACATTTTTGTATTATCTACATTACCTACTACTGTAAACAATATTAATTGTAAATATTTCCAGATTACCTCTTTGGTATTTTCACTAATTTCATCATTCCATATTTCTTTAAAATCTATTTTTGGTAAAAAAGTTGCGTTTTTTTTATCATCTTTAAAAACATCATCGTTTTGATACAATATATCAAAAAATCTTTCGGGATAAAGTTCCTTACAATAAGTATACATACTTAATAACTTCTCATCATTTGTCACACGTATGTTTTCTATTTTTTCTTTTAATTCTGGATACGTAATTTCTATATCATTTAAAAAATCATTCACTATTTTTTTAAATCCTTCGGGTATTTCTTCCATTATAAATATAATAATTTATTATTATTTAAATTAAAATATTATAAAATTCTAATTTATAATATTATAAAATTCTAATTTATAATATTTATTCAAAATACTATAAAATTCTAATATTTATTCAAAATACATTACTGATAACTTCGATAAATTCTTCGCATAAGATACGGCTTTATCTTTACTATCTTGTGATAAACTTGTAATTTTTAACCTCATTTTTTCAATACCACTTAATACATCATTACTTGCAACATCCTTATTATAGTCTTTTCTTAGAAAAAAATCAAAATCACCTTTATCTATTTGAGACTTATATAACAAATATACATTTTTATACCAATAATCAATAATAATTTTTGGTTTCACTTTCATTACTCCATTAATAAATGTTCTACTTGTTAATAATTCTACTTCCTTAGGAAAAATAGATATTACATCATCTATAAATTCCTGTAAGTGTGTATTGAAAGTTTTCACTAATAGTTTTTTATCTACCATAATTATTAATAAATATAATTTATATTTTAAATCTTTTTATATATAATTAATTTATTTGGGCCCTTTTTTCCTGATATTTTTTCATTTCGTCCTCATCAACCTTATTTGGTTTATAATCCTCTGGTGGTGTATAAATTTTATTATTACTATTTATACCACTATAATTATACATATTTCTAGTTCCTCCACTTCCTTTTGCACCCAATTCTTCAGATGATAAATCTAAATAAGAGAATGAATCTGACTTTACAAAACCATGAGCATCTTCCATTGAAAAACATTGTGGTTCAACTACCGAAGTTCTTGGGTCGCCCTCACCCATCGTTTTCATCTTGTCATTTTCCAACATTAAATCAAAATGTTTATGTATATCTTCACCATATATTATTTCATTGTTTTTATATAATAACATTAAAGCTGGAACTTTTGACACTTCATTTGGTAATAAAATCTTTTCACCATTTTCTAATATTATATAAACTTTATCATCCATTTTAAATCTTTTATCAATATTCAAAAAATGAATATTATTTTTTAAATCTGTATTTGATAATTTTACTAATATATTTTTACAATGACTACAAAAATTACTGTAATATAATACACGACTCATATGATATATAAATTTTTCTTATTTTTATAAATTAAACGACTAAATAATATAAAATTGATTTAAGCAAATAAAACTATGTTAATTAATATATATAATTATGTCTTCTGTAACAAAGAGAAATATTCCAGAAGTTACTAATGTTTCACAAAGAAACGGTATAACATCTTTTAAAGTAATTAATACTAATGTAAGTTTTGTTAATGCATTGCGAAGAACAATTTTAGCCGAAATACCGACTGCTGTTTTTAAAACAATGCCTTATGAAAATAACAATTGTATTATTAGTGAAAATACATCAAGACTTAATAATGAAATATTAAAACAAAGACTAAGTTGTATTCCTATTTATATTAAAGATTTAGACAATATCGAAAATTTAGTTATGGAGATTGATATCGAAAATACAAGTGAATCGACTATTTATATAAAAACCGATGATTTTAAAATTAAAGATACTTCTACAGATAAATATTTATCTGATAGTGAACTAAATAAAATTTTTCCAAAAGATAAGCAAACAGGTGACCATATAATATTTGCACGTCTTAGACCAAAAGTTTCTACAACAATTCCAGGTGAAAAAATTAAATTATCTTGTAAAATTTCCGTTGATACTGCACACACAAATGGGGCATTTAATGTTGTTAGCACATGTGCATATAGTTTCGATGATGATGTTGAAAAACAAAACAGTGAATGGGAATTGTATAGTAAAACAATAAATAAAACCAAGAAAGATATGGAATTAGAAAAAAGGAATTGGTTTAATCATAAGGCGAAGAGATTTTACAAAAACAATGCATTTAATTTTACAATTGAAACTATTGGTGTATTTTCAAATATTGAAATCATTAAAAAAGCTTGTCAAATTATTATTGGCAAATTAGACAAATTAAATACTATATATACAAATCAAAACTCACTTATTCAAAAAAGTATATCTACAACAAGTAATTGTTATGATATTACTCTACCTGATGAAGATTATACTATTGGTAAAATTATTGAATATATTATTCATGAAGATTTTTATTCTAACGGACCTGAGTTGTCATATATTGGATTTTCTAAAATGCATCCACATGATACGAATAGTATTCTTCGATTAGCATTCAATGATGAAAAAAACGCAAATATTGAATCTGTTATCTCTATTATTCTACATTCTATTAGTCAATGTAAAAATATTATTACTAATATTGATGAATCTTTTAGTTAATTATACAAATTCTACCTGTTCTTTAATAAAATTATGTTTACTTTCATCTAATTTAACATCCCTCATTACATAGTTAATACAATACATTAATTGTGCTGGTTCTAGTGAATTAACATAATTAATAATAAACAATTTGTCCGTCCTTTTTTGCATTGGCTTCAAATCATTAATATAAGATTGGTGAATGTTAAACATATGTGTCCTAAACTGTCCTGGAAATGTTCTCAACGCACCCTCCTTTCTAATATAACATGCCTTATAATTTTTCCACAATTGTTCGGTCCAATTAAATAACTCCATTTTGTATGTATTAAATAAGGTCTTATATTCTGGATAATAATACAAAAAGTCATTCAGTTTTTTATCTTTTAATAAATGATAATATTGAAATTGAATCTTCGGATTGTTCCCTCTCAAATGTTTCACCTTCAAATAATTTTGATTCCAAATTTTCGTTCTCATACCATTACACTTTAATACAACTCCCATTATCTTATAATCCATATTTAGAGACGTTAAATGTTCAATTAATTCACTATATGAAGTTCCACTATATTTTTCATAAATTTCATTTAGTGATTTGGGCAAATATACTTTAGGACCAATATCATTTAAATCATCACCGTCATATCCTGGAAATGCTAAACACACATCCACTTCTTCTACAATCATGTCACTACAATTATATAAATTCAATAATACTAATTTACTTTCCGAAAATGGAACCACTATTCTATTTTCTGGATGCTGCATTACAAACGAATAACTATACTTAGTGTTTAACATCTCAAAATCCAATTTACTTTTTTCCATTGCCTCTAAAAATAATACCCTGAAAGTCTTGGGATAATCTCGGAAAAATTTGCATTTTGCACCAATTGTTCCCTTTGTCGAACACATCCACTCATCATTATAATAAAACAAATTTATCATTGTTCCTTCCACAAAATCTTCAATTACAGTGTTTTCATACTTATTTGATTCATTACTTACAAAATCCATATACTTCATTGCCTTCGGTTGTGAAAAACATAACACTTTTTCACCATCAGTAATCACCGACCTAAATAAACCTAGCGTATTTACATTTTCTTTAGTTATTTTATCTTTCATATAATTTAACATGTAAATAGGACTGTCATTTATTATTACTTTTTTTACATTTATAGACATATCTTTCGCATATGATTCATCACCTACAACTTTAGTAATGTCTGTATATGAAGTTAAATCGTATTTCATCTTATTCATTATAATATTAATAGTTTTTTAAGTATATATTAATTTCAATTTATGATTGTTTAAATAATATAATTTCTATATTATTTATAAGACATGTCAGACTCTGAAAATATTGTCCTTAAATTAGGAACTATAATTAGAATAATATCAAGTTCCAATGAAGAATTACACGATAACGTCTTCATAATTAATTATTTAGATAATCAAATTGTGGAATTAATTAGTCCAAATATTGAAGAACCAATCTTTTTAAATATAGATAACAATGGATACTTCAGAGATAAGTCTATAGAAACTATTGAAATATTAAGTCATCCTGATGTTGAAGGTTATGCAAAACAAAATAATTTATTACCTAATAAGTGGATTTCCATAAGATTCGGTGGTGATTTACCTACCACAATTAATGGTCAAATTACTAATTTAGAAAATGATATGATTGAACTTACTATATATCCAAATAATACTATTATTTATATTAATTTTGATTTTAAAGGTATACCAAGAGATTTACCTATACTTTCTATACAAGAAATCAAAGAACCCATAAATGTTTCAAAAGTAGCAACTCCAATAGATATTGAAAAGGAAGAACAGGAGGAAGGAGAAGAACAAACATTTGATGTAGATGAAGATTTTGAGGAAGAACAGCAAAGAGCACCAGACGATGAGATAAAGGAAGTATTGGAATCTAATATTAGATTAGGAGATGAGCTTGTATTTTTGGAAGATATGGGTCAAATTGAAGAAACAGTTAATGTATCAAATTCTGAAAAAAGATTTGGATTAGTTGAACAAAAAAATGACCTTCTTGACTCTTTATTATCCGATGTTCCAACAATTGAAAGAACAACAAAACTCATGAATTTTTTTAATAAAAACATACAACGCTTTGATGAATTAAGAACCATGTTTTCTATTTTTGATAGTTATAACAATATTATTGGATTTAAAAAAAATGATAAGCAAGTTAAATCAATAATTGAACATTTAGACAATTTAAATAAAGATTTTAAATGGATTGTTCCGGTTGTTCGAAATAAAAAAAGACTTTATAATATTGATCTAGATAATGATGATGTAGATTTGTTAAATATTATTGCAGAATATAGAACTAGTGGCGTATTGAACGAATATTTAAAATTTGTGAATGATTATAATAAAAATGAAGTCCCCGAAGGTTATAATAAATATTATTTTTTCATTTCTAAAATATGTAAACTCTTCGACCCATCTGAATTAACAAATGATAAAGACCAAATACTTAAAGAAGAATTTATTCAAGAAAATATTGATGTTATTCTTGATAATTTAAATAACTTTGATTCTTATATTGTAGATGTTAAAGTTAATGGTAATGAGGAGGTTTATAATGTAGATACATCTAAATATATACAACAAAGATATACAAAGGGATTAACTAAATTAAATTTACCAGATAAGTTTACAAAGAATTTTTTAATTGAACCGTTAACAATGAATGATAAGGTTTCATTGACAGGTTTAATTTTAATGCCTTATACATTTTTAGACTATTCCAAAATTAATTTATTTAAAACATCTATTCTTGAAAGAGCAAATCTTAACTTTGTTCGTTATTCATTAAAAAATATTTATATGCAAAATATTAATAAAAGAGTTTTAACTGATGAAACTATTTATGAAACAGATGAAAACTTTCTAACTGAACCAACTTATTATACATTACAAAGTTCTATAAATTTTGATGACAAAGACAGTAACTTTTATAAAAATTTCTTATCTAAATTCATTCCCAGCAACAGAGAATTCTTTAATCTTATTAAATCAACATTACCCAACAAACATAATTATTATGAAATAATTAAATCATTAGAACCTTGTGGAATTTACGAAAATAACATTGGATTTATGCTTTATAGAAGTATTGTTATGTTCATGGAAGAACAAAACTTAGAACTTAAAAAAAAACTAATGACAAATACACAAATTTATTCCAATTATTTGAGTTATTTATCCAATATAGAATCTGTAAATGGGTTGTTTAAAGTTCTTGAAAATACAGATATTTTCTCTAACAACTATTATAAAAAATATTCTACACTCAATTGTGAAATATTAAATCATATATATAATGTTGATGATGGTGAATTATTATTAAGTTTAATTTGTAAAGAAAACATAGATTTACAAAATAATATTGATGTTGATGAAGTTATTGAACATGTTACTAGCGAAACAAAAGAAACAAATAAATGTCAAGTGGATTATATATTAGCAAAGAGATATACAGCAATTGAAGATTTACGTGAAGACGATGGTGTAACAATCTATTTTGATAAAAAATATGACACAACTCATTATGATATTGGAAAACAATGGATGGAAACAAATATATCTGATATTGGTGAAGCAAAAGATTATGATATTATCTCAAAATTAGCAAATCATTTAATTACTAATAATGGTATAAAACAAGAAAAAGCTTTAAGAGATGCAAAAGCAATGTTAATGGAAAAAAGGGAAGTAGAAAATGGTGATATTGGATTATTGGATGAAATAGACCAGGAATTAAAATATTATGTTAGAAAAAACAATAAATGGAATATAGTAGATGAATTTAGTGGAAGATTAATGGATTCTATAAACTTTTGTAATTTAAAGCAAAGTTGTATTAAAATAAAGAATGATTGTTTGGTGGATGATGAAAGTAAAACAATGATAAAAGAGAGATTAACCCAAGAAATTAATAAACATTTTGATGAAGTTGCATCTTTATCTTTTGAAGAATTAAACAAAAAAATGATACAACAATTTGAAAGAAGTTCGTCTTTGCTTACTAAAAAATATGAACTTCGCAAGAATAAAAAGTTTTTAAATAATTATAAATATAATAAAATAGCATCTACATTAGAAGATAATACAATTATTGTATCACCATTAACAGAACTTAGAGATATTATATTGTCACAAAACGATTTTATTAATAAAAATAAATATATTATTAAATTTGTTGATAAGTTCTGTAGACCTAAACTTGAATATAATGATGAAGAAAATGAACATTGGTATTACTGTGTATCTACCAATTTACCTTTACTACCTACATATTTTCATAGACTTGCACTAATTGTAATGAAAGATATTAGTCAGTTTAAAAATGATTATATGATAGAATTAGACAAAATAGTTAGGGAAAGAGGTGAAAGGAGTGATGATGGCGATAAATTTGTAGATAAATATAGTGGATATATTATTAAATATATTGAATCATCAAATGACGAAGGTTATACAGAAGATGGATACAAAATAGTATCAAGAGATGTAATACTTGCGAGTGAAAGTGAACAATTTTTGAATAAAATGCAAATTATAGATTCAAAATTCAAATCACCAGTGGCGAAGCAAATTATGGGAATTATTGATACATTAAATAAAAATATTGGAATAACCTTAAAATCAGAATATAATTTATTAATTGTAAAGAATGTATCTTCTCAGTTGAAAATGTTACAATCTAGAGAAGATTATCAAATATATGTCGCAAAATTAGCAAAAAATGAAAAAACTGCTAAGCCTTATGAAAAATATTTTAACGAAGCACTTATCTATAGTATATTATCATACTACTCATTAGCAATACAAATATCTATACCTCATATAACTGAAGGAAAGGCTTTTAAAGGATGTGCAGAATCCTTCATAGGATTTCCAATTAGCAGTAATGGAGACACATCTCTCATTGATTACATAGTTTGTGTATCACAAAAATTAAAATCATCTATTGCTCCTTGGAATGTTATTCCTACAAGTAGAAAACCCGCCAAAATGGAAAAAATGAAGAATTTTGTAAAAGATAAAATAATTAATATTTTAACAAACTTCGCATTGGAAAATGATGAAATTAATGAATTACTTGAAGAAAAAAGAAATTACCTTCTTGAAACATTTTCGTTTGATACTGTTGAAGAACATAACTTGACAACATGGCATACGTTTTTACCTATCATTTATACTTTTGAACCTGTTCCTAACAGAAATCTTCCTGCCGGCTTTGAAACAAATTTATACAATGATTTAATTAATAGTGAAGTTAATCAAACAAAAAAGCTACTATCTTTGAAATCTAAAATTAGAAATTACTCCTTTGCTATACAAAAATCTGTCAGAAATATTGTTGAAAATCAAAAACTTATTCTTGAATCATATAAAGATAACAGTGTTGTTCCATACTTGGAAAATAGTTGTTGTTTAACTGATTATGTATCAAACTTTCAATATATGGTTGATAAAGATATAACCATACAACAAAATAATAAAATTGTTAAAACTATGCAAGATATATTATATGATGTCACACACCTAACTCGTGCACCTAAAATGATTTCATATGAAAATACCAAATTTTTATATCCCAAATTAGAAAATATATTTTCTGAAGAAGTTATTTATACTGCCTTTATTCATCATTGTAAATTTGAAGTTCAAGAATTACCTCATCCCGATTTAACAGAATTCTGTTTAGAAAAATCAAACGGTAAGTCTATTATTTTAAATAAAAACGATACCATAAAAGAAAAAATAAACTACTTGAAAGATGAAGGTATTAAATATTCAATAAATGACTTTTTACAATTATTAAACTTAGTCAATAGACAAAACATTATACATATTAATCTACAACCTGTCTTTTTATCTAGTAGACAAGAATTTGAAAAAGTTTTAAATTCTATATCTGATAGTGATTCTTGTAATAAAGATATAATTCAATTATTTACACAAATAATGGATTCATATAGTGTTGAAGATGAATCAAAATATACATATCAAGTATCTAGTATAATTGATAAAAAAAATAATCAACTTTTACTTGAAATTATTGATTTTTTTGAATCCAATAAAATAGAAAACTTAAAAAATAAAAGAAAAAATAATGTATTGCGGTTTTTACAAAACTTTCTTGACTTTAAAATCATTGGCGAAGGCATATATTATTCAAAAGAAGATGAAACTGGATTTAAAGTTGGTAATATTATTAAACAAAACATATATAATTTATTGAAAGTATTTCCATCTATTATAATTAATGAAACAAATTATGAAAATAAATATCCACCAAATCATTGGAACTTAGAAGGGAATCATAAAAATATTGTATCTTCAAATATTGCATTAGAATTTAAGAATTTTAATACATTTTTTGGAAAGAATGATTTAAATATATTTTTATCCAATATTGTTGATAATTCTGAATTGTTACTTAAACTTTCTGATACTATACCTATTTTTATGAAAATAGAAAATGATACAATACTTAACGGAACAATATACAAAACATTAATGTATAATGTCTTTTTATGTAGTATTAAACTTTACATAGAATTATGTAATACTTTAGAAACTTTCGATATTGTAGAAGAAGATGAAGAAAATATGTTAATAGATGAACGTATTCGAAATGAGAGACTTAGGGGCAAAAAAGAAAAAAGAAATACCAAGGTTGGAAATTTTCTTAAAGAAGTATTATCGTTATTTTATAATCAGAAGGAGAATATATTAAATTATTCAAATGATGATATTAAATATATGATATTGAAAGCAAAAGAAAAAGAAAAGGAAAAAATTAAAAATACATTAAAAAATATGAGTATTGAAGAACGTGAAGTAGAAGACTATAAAAAACAACATAAATTAGGAAAATGGAACATAGGACAAACTAGTGGTATATTTAAATATGACCAAAAAACATTTGCTAATGAATTGGAAGACTTATTAGGAGATTTAAGTGATGAATTGCAAATAGGAATGAATGATGAAGTTACAGAAATGAGAAGACAAATATTTGGTGCTCAAATGGATGAAGTTGAAGACATATATAGACAAGGTGAAGACCAAGAAATATATAGTTTGGCCGGATTGTGGGATGATGATGATGCCGGTGATGCCGATGGTGATGAATATTATTAATTTTATTAATTTTTTTAATAAAATTATCTGTATATAATTTATTATGTTTAAAGCCTTTATTAAAAGAAATTTACCATTTATATCTATAGTTTTATTTACATTAAGTTTTTGTTTTTTTCAAATTATAAAACCTGCATTTTTATACGATAATGATGGTTCTTTAAGAAAATTTGGTATCGGTAGTCAGAAAAAAACAATTTTACCTATTTGGCTATTTTCTTTAATTTTAGCTATTTTAAGTTATATATGTATATGCTATTGTATTGCATTACCTAAAATGTTATTTTAATTATCACTAATATTTTCCATATCACTTACAGTTCCCCTATTATTTTTATACTTACTTACCATATCTGATTTGGATTTTTCACATTCTATTTCAGCAACAGAATTTTTTATCATAGATATTACCAAAATTCCAGTGAGAAAATACCATAAACCTTCAGCCACCAAATCTTTAATTACAACACCACTATACAATCCCGAAAATGCATCTAAATATTCTTGCATTCTTGTATCTTTCACCTCACTAGCTCCTTCTAATTCAATCAATTTATCATAACTTACATTTAATAAATTGTTTTCATACATTTTCGCTATAAAAGCATCGAAATTACCTGGTGTTATTTCATTTATTATAAGCGTCTTGTCTTGAATAATCTTTTCCATTAAATCATTGTCTGTCTCAGACTTCATTAATGTATCAAAATGTTCCTTTATATCTGACTTTGCTGCAAAAATATAACCTAAAGTATTTGAAAAGGGCGCCTTCCATCCAGGAAATCCAATTAATATAGCCACTAATGATCCAAAAATCAATACATTTGGAATAATTGTATATAAAATAGCTTTTGATGTATTTGCTTTTCCACATGCATTTGCAATATATTTAGAAGTTTCGGCTACTTGAAGAGTAATTGTTAAACCTAAATATAAAAATAATGAAGCCCATTTCATAATATTGACATTATTCCTTTTTTCAAACTTATCTGTAACAAATAATCGTATTAAAAAATATATTAATGTTAAAATACTAAATACTAGCAACATATACTAATTATGTAGAAATTAATTTGTTAATATAAAGTTATAATTTATTAATATGCCTAATTTAATTGAACCTGGTGTTAAATATTTTTTAGATGAAACTCTTAAAAATTGCAATAAAAAAAGAGTTGAATATAATAATAATTTATTTAATATTTTACTGTTTTTAGCACTTTTTTCATTTGTTTCACTATTTTTATATTATAAATTTAAAACCAGACCTACTAAAAATGATTTAGATGAAAGAAAAAAACAAAAAAAATATTATATTTTGAATAAGATAAAGTCATTAAATGATAAGGCTGCAAAAGAAAGAATGGAAATAATTACAAATTTACCAAAATTTGAAAGTATTAATTATTGAAAAAATTTTAACTGTTAAATATAAATGGATGACATTATAATACCACAACATATGAAAAGCTACATGGAAGCTTATAATAAATATTTTACATTAAAAAAAACATATGAAAATGCATTGTATAACAAAAGAAAAACAATACGTAAATCTCAACAACTTACTATGGAAGAAAAAATTTTAAAATTAAAAAATGTCTCTGTTTCTTGTGTTATGTGTGGAGGAAAAGGAGGATCTAAATTTTATAGAAAAAATCGTATTTTATACGCAAAGTGTTCTTGTGAAACACCCTGTGCATTTAGTATGGAAATAGAATTATCTCAAAATTATGATTTACCATCTGCTATTGAAATATACGGTGACAAATTATACGAATATAAAAAAAACATTGTTGTTACTAAACTTAACTATTTATTTGATTTGGAAAAAAATGATATTACATCTCAAAGATTCAATGTTTTAAAGGAAGATTTTGTTACTTTAGATAAACAAGTTTCAATGTTAAAAGTATTGTTAAAACAACAATTAGAACTTATTGAAACTACTGATAATGATGGTTCCATAAGTAACTCATATAGAAGTGATGTATTAAAAGAAAAAATAAACATATTGCATTCACATCTTAAAGATATTAAAAAAGTATGTATTAATCATAAAAAAGACCCTGATAAATTTAAAATAAAAAACGCTGTAACTATTTATTTAACCAATGTTGTTCCACTTGTAGATGAAATTCGTAAGATAAAATATAATCAAGTATACATGGATAATTTTGAATTAAAACAAATAAAACATAATATTGAAAATTATAATTGGGCTGACCCTGATACACCAGGTAATGTTATTGAAAATAATTTTCAAAAGATTAAAAAGAAAAAGAAAATTCGTAAAAAAAAAAAGAAAGCACAAGAAAATGAAGCACAAGAAAATGAAGCACAAGAAAATGAAGCACAAGAAAATGAAGCACAAGAAAAGGGGGTAAGGGGGAAAATCCCCCAAGAAAATGAAGAAAAGGGGGTAAGGGGGAAAATCCCCCAAGAAAAGGAAATAGATTTAGAAGTAGATGAATTAGAAGAGCCTCCTATTGATGTTTCTAAAGAAGAAATAAAGCCACAAAACGATGAGGACGTTGACCAAGAAAATGTATTTGAACCGGATGAGGAACCAAATGAAGAAAAAAACGAATCTCTTCCAGAAAAAAAAGATATTGATGCAAATCAATCAATAGAACAACAAGATGTAGTTAATATAGAAGATATTGGTGAATTAGAAGAATTTAAACCAGAAATTGATACTTAACGCACCAAATAATCTTCGACACACTTAACACCTAAACCTGGTATATTTACACTCAAAGATTCAATCCATATACACTCTCCATTGTCTTTCACTACTTCTATATGACCATTGCTTTTATATGTTGGTCTTGATTTATATCCAGTAAATTTACCGATTATATTACCATCTTTATCATATACTTTATCTTTCTTGTAATCATCAATAACATAATATAACTGCTTGGCTTTATACGACATCGTTTCGTATTTTTATTTTCAAATTTCATTTTCATTTCAATTTTTTTATTCATTTATATTATATGATATCTAGTATAAATAAATATTTTCACTTACCTACGTTTATAATAAGTTTAACATTGGGTTTATTTTTAGTTTATATACAAGCACCTGATTTAACTACTATTTATGTATATCCAAATCCAGATAATTTAGATAAAATAATGTATAAAGACCGTGCTGATAGCTGTTACAGTTTTAGTAGTAAAGAAGTTCAATGTCCCGATGATATTATGAAAGTAAGAAATTATCCAATACAATAATCTAAACATATTATATATGAATGTTAAACGATTAATAAACGGTAAATTTAGTAAGTATGTTATTTCTGCTATTATAGGTATAGGTTTAGCAACTTTATTTAGAAAAGCTTGCAATAGTCGGAATTGTTTAGTTTTTAAAGCTCCTCCAATTGAAAAAATCAGAAATCAAATTTTTAAATACAATAATAAATGTTTTACCTTTAAAGAAAAAGTCGGAACATGTGACACAAATAAGAAAATTGTTGAAATTGCGTAATTTAACTATACTATCAATATTTGTAGTAATTATATGACCACAAATATTAAAGATTTACCCGGTGGAAATTCTAACCAACCTAGTATACAATTGCATACTAAAGAAAAGCAACAGAATAAACCATCATTAAACTCTATTAACGAAATGGTAAGTGGATTGCAGAAAGCTGCTAATAATAATATGACTAGACTTCCTGAAAGAGATATCCCACAAAACCCCGAAAGAATTACTCATGACCCCGAAATCCAACCTAATTTTGTTCCTCCACCACCACCGAATCCTCATTATATTGAAGATGAAATGGATTATGAATACATGATGCGTAGAAATTCTAACGAACAACAAGAAAAAGAACAAATGCAAACTTTATATGATGAACTTCAAAAACCACTCATTAGTTCTGTTCTTTACTTCCTCTTCTCTTTGCCATTTATTAATAAAAATTTATTTAAATTTGTTCCAACACTTTTTAAAGATGATGGTCACCCTAAATTTACAGGTTACTTATTTAAAACAATCTTATTCGGAATAACTATATTTTTATCCGATAAAATTCTAAATACTATTGGTGAATTCTAAGAAACGATAATTATAATATATAGTTCCAAGTGTAAGAAAATAATGGATTAATGAATGCATAAAATTTGATGTTTTAAGATATTTTTTATAATTTAAAATACTAGAAATACTATAGATAATTGGACATATTATCCAACAAATCCTTGAAAAATCATTATTACAATAATACATATGTTGCCAATATGCTAATTGACCAACAAAAATATCTATTTTTCTAATATTATATATTTTATTATGGTAAACAATACTACAAAAACATATGGGTATTTCTGTTAATAAAAGATGATAATTTCCTACATAAAATGTATATGGAATATTTACAAGTAAACTTATACTAGAAAAATATAATGGATTTACTAATATATTTGATATTTTATTCATTATTATATTTTAATTAATAATATTTAAATAGTTAAATGGTAAAATATAACTCACACTAAATAATGGTGCTTCGGTAAATGCCTGTGTTATACTAGTAGTTAGCGCTGGTCTATTTCCCTCTATCACATGGCCTAAAAATTGCGCACCCCATGCTAACAAAAATAATAATATACTGGGTTTTACCCATTTATATTTTGAACGCATGATAATAGATATTGTATGTATGAAAAAAAAGTAAATGCTCATAACTATTAATACTTTAAAACCATACATTGCATAATTAATTAACATAAAAAATGTCAATAATTCTTGTAATTCTAATGTAATAAAATCTGTTTTTACTTTTATAAGTGATAATAAATTACAACTTGTTAATACTATTACTGGAATACATATAAAATGTATAAATTTATTTATTGGATGCATATGATAACTCTCATAATTCATAATAAATAAATTTAATAATAAATTTTTAAATACGTTTAATAATTACACTAATCAATCTTTCCTATAATAACTTCTACACTTCTATCATTACAAGTATATTTCTTATTTATATATTCCCATTTATCATATGTTGGTGCATAATTAATAGGATCAAAAATCATAAGGTTTGGGTTGTTTTCCCAATATACTAATACTTTTACATCTTTTTTTTCACTTTGATTTAAACCTGCACTAGCTATATCTTTTATTTGTTTTTCTGTTGGTGGCCAATTATTCATTATAATACATACAACTAATTACTATTTATATCTTTTTAATATTTACATTAGCCTGTTCACAAAAATAATCCACTAACTCATCATTCTTATAATCCTCTATATACTTTATTTCCTTAACACCAGATGCTAGTAACAATCTACAACATATAATACACGGATAATGTGTTACATATACTGTCGCATCTAAACAACTTACTCCTCGTTTTGCACAATCACATAGCGCATTTTGTTCCGCATGAACAGTTGCTTGTTCATGATTGTTACGCACCTTTGATATATGTGGACAACCCGGTAAGAATCCATTATAACCTTGACTTACTATTCTATTATCTTTCACTAACAAACAACCTACTTGTAAACGCTCACATGCGCTTCTCTCTCGTGTCGCCAATACGATTTTCTTAAAATATTCGTCCCAAGTAGGCCTTTGCATTTAATATTAATTATATAATTGATTTTAAATGCTTATTTTATTAGACAAATATTTTAAAGAAACCTCTGTATATAATTTATTATGTATTTTATGGATAATGCTCTAGCCTTTTGGCTATTTACACTACTTTTTTTAGTTGTTTCTCTTTTTATATCAAGATTTTTATGTGATTATTGTAATTATTATCCAAGTGAAAGAAGATATATTTTATTTTTTAATAAAGACAAAGAAATGATGCCTATTATAAAAATTGAAAATAATAATACTTAAAAAATATAACACACATATATTTCAAAAATGAGTATTCCATCACCTTATCAAAAATTTAACTTGGTCCGAAACTGTAATAAAAAAATTAAACGCCCTACAGTCGAACGAGAAGGAGAGATAATGTTTTACAATGGCAATAATAATGATTATTATCAATCAAATCGTCCTTATTTATGTGTAAAAAATCGTAATAAATATATTTGGAAAGAAATATCTAATATTTCCGGTGCAAAGTTTAATTCTAATAAAGAAGAAATTGCACTTTCACTAGAAGAAATGTATATGAAGTTTCGAATGATGGAAAATTCTCATAACGTAACAAAACGCAAGCTAAAATCTAAAAACAAAGAATGTGATTCAATTCTAATTTATATGTTTAATAAAATGGATGTTGGTCAACGTATTGCATTTTACATGGAATATCCTGAAATACAACAACAATTTAAAAAATATAGTTGTAACACTTGTTCTAATTTGTCTAATAAAACTTTTAAAAAATGTCGCCATGATGATTGCATTGGAATGTGTGAAAATTGTTATAATAGTTGGAATAATGGAAGTTCTATTAATATTAATAGTATTTTCGAGTTTGGACATATATCTACTTGTAAAACACAATGTCCCGCATGTAAGAAAAATCAAAATTATGAATGTCCTATTTGCTATGATGAAAAGCCCGAAAAAGATATGATGTTTTCAGATAATTGTGACCATTTTATTTGTAAAAATTGCTTTTGTAACTCATTTGATTCCAATCCAATTGTTGACTGTCCAATGTGTCGAACTCACTTTCGAAATACTCTCACAAAAACGAATTATAATGATGGAGCTCCAGAAGATGCTATTTTGGTTTAAATTAATAAAAAAATTGAAATTGAAATAATATATATTTTTTTTATTATACACAATAATGACATCTTTATTAAAACAAATGCAAAAAGCAAAAATGAAAGGAGAAAGCAAATCTAATAAGGCAAAAAAAGGAAAAAAGGCTAAGAAAATTGTTGAAGAATCTTGGTCTATTACTATATGTGAAAGTGGTGAAAATCATACTGGTATGCAAATTATTGGAGAAAAAGCTGAACAAGGTTTTACTATTGAAGAACTAAAAGAAGCAAATAGAAAATTTCAAGATGCTGGAGCTGAAACTATGTATTATGATTTGAAACAATTGGGATTAGATGATGATGAGGAAAGATTTAATAGAGCCGAAGATGCAGGAATCCTTGTTATTAAAAATGCTGTTAAAGTATTGGGTGGTGATAAGGTTGCGTTTAGAAAAGATATGAAGGCAATTGATTGTGATAAAGAGTATTTTGATGTAAGACGAGGGAGAAAGTTGAATAAAAGAGCTAGACATAATGTGTGTTTTGCATATATGAGTCAAGAACCAGATATTGATAATAAAAAGGGTAGGATTGTAAATATAAATAGTCAAAAACAATTAAAAAATGTAATTGATAATTTGTATTTGTATTTGGGTGAAAAAGCTAAAGGGCTTATTGCTGAATTGAATCATTATTATGATGTATCTAAGTGTGGTATTGGATTTCATGGTGATACAGAGCGAAGAATTGTAATTTGTGTAAGACTTGGTGCTAGTTTTCCAATGAACTATTATTGGTATGAAAATTCAAAACGAGTCGGTAAAAGGATAGAAATTCATGGATTGGATGAAGGCGATATTTATATAATGAGTGATAAAGCTGGTGGTTGGGATTGGAAACTAAGAAAGAATGATAGATTGACATTAAGACATTCCGCTGGTTGTAGTAAGTATACAAAGTAAATTTACAAATATTAAAAAAATATTAAAAAAATATTAAAAAAATATTAAACAAATATTAAACAAATAATAAATTTATTTTTTTATTCAAAAGATTTTATTCAATTTATGTAGGTCAAATGGTAGACTACTTGGATGCATCTGCAATACACCTTTGTGAACCCATACTAAATTTTTACCATTCAAACGTCCTTTCCAGTTTTTGATATGATAACTGTATAAATAAACATTGTT
>Ga0315330_10000348_pt1 | contig 27933 bp, 24 predicted proteins | sample M140m34915metaG_FD_203453 | JGI IMG/M metagenome (GOLD analysis project Ga0315330, IMG submission 203453) | Ammonia-oxidizing marine archaeal communities from Monterey Bay, California, United States - M1 40m 34915 | ecosystem: Environmental > Aquatic > Marine > Intertidal zone | place: USA...
GTAACGCAACGGATACGTGATGAACTACTAGTACTGGAAATTGAAGATCCGGTCATTGAAACCGAGCCTGCTTCACTTGAATTAGCTGAACCGGGCGCCGCCGTTACTGTTCGTGTACGCGTTGGAATCAATTCAGTCAGTTGGGTTCCGGGGTATTTCAATTTCGCAGTTGATGAAATAGTCGCTGAAACGTGCATGCTTCGTGAGTATACGCAGTGAAGGAGAGTTGTTGTCAGATTCCGGTTAGGTCTTCAGGCCGATTGATGTTTTGGCAATGTGCCTCATCCAATGTGACGTGAGTCGCGTCCTGCTTTTTGATCCAACGCATAAGACTGGAGTCTGATTTTGCGTGCAAAGAAATAGTGTTATGGAGACGAAGGGGATAGATGCCCACCAACGGCTGTATTTTTCGTTCCGGCCCACAGACAGCATAAGTGAGCTTGTTTTTGATTTGCCAGCTGAGCAGGAGTTCGCGAAGATCATCCGTGGTGAGATGTGGCATGTCCACAGGTGTGATTAGGCATGCCTGATGTTTTTTGTTTTTGCCTGTTTGGCTAGCTGCATAATGAAGGGCCTGCAGGACACCAAAGATGGGACCTTGATTTGGGATCGGGTCAGGCAATGCAACTAGATCGGCCAATGAGTCCGATCTGCCCGCAAGGCAGATCTCATCGCAAATGGGACTCAATCTCTCGACGGCGTGCTCAAGGAAGGTCAGGCCATTCTGATGGTGAATCGTCGATTTATCGCGTCCCATGCGAGTTGAAATTCCGCCGCACAGAACAACGCCCAGAATAGATTGCATGATGATGCTAACTATTGGACTTTTTGGAAATGATCGACTCAACCCATGACTTTGATCGCATCATGGATGGAAATCCCAGAGTGGGCGCAGTGAGAATGGCAACATGTGTTACGTCTTCATGTTGGCATCCTGCTTCCAACGCTTTGCGGCAGTGGGAGTGAGATGCTCCTTCCAAACCCGCGCCCAGCGATATGGCTAATTTTACTAATGCAATTTCTCTTGCAGATAACGGGCCTGCATCCTTGGCTGCTTTTCCAAAGGATTCGTATGCCTCCATCAGTTCGGGATGCGACTGATGCATCTGTTGATAACGTTTTGGGATCATTCTTCTGCTTTCACTAATGCTTCGACTAATGCCTCGATGGTGTAGGGACTTGCCTCTGCCTGAATCGGGTAGCCAAGTTCGCTGAGCTTATTGGAGGTTACGGGACTGAGACTGGCAATTTTCATGTCGTTCATTGAGGCGGGCAACATGCGGTGAAGGCTTTCCGCGGTGGCACTGCTTGTGACCGTGACCCAATCAACTTCTCCATTTGAAATGGCTTCTCTGATGGTTTTGTCGCACTCGGCCACATCGCTGTGTTGATACGCGATTACTTGCGTTACATGGCCGCCCAGTGCTGATAATTGTGTGGCAAGTTCATCATTCCCGCGACTTGCGCGAATCACCATGATGCTTTTTCCGTGAGCTCGTGAACCAATCAGATTCGTCATCGCCTCGGCATGGAATGTGTCGGGCAGTAAATCACACTGGACGTGAAATTGTTGCAGTGCCGCAGCTGTTTTTTTTCCGATACAGCCAATCTGCAGCCCTGACAACGTTCGCATATCGCCACCGCGTGTTTCGAGGCGGTTGAGGAAAAACTGGACACCATTGTGGCTGCAGAAGATCAACAGGTCATATTCACTCAACTTGGCGATTGCCGAATCGACGGGTTGCCAATCTTGTGGTGGTTCGATCGCGATGGCGGGTTGCTGTAGCACTCGAGCCCCCAGATCTCGCAGTGGTTTGGCGAGAGCCTCAGCCTGCCCCTCAGGACGCGTGACGAGTACTGTTCGGCCGACGAGGGGACGATCCTGAATCCAGTTCATGGTTTCTGCCAATTGTGTTACTGCACCAAGAATCACGATGACGGGTGGTCGAAAGCGACTGGCAGGGCTCAGTTGTGCCGCTACTTGATCCAAACGGCAGTGAATCGTTTGCTGATCCGGCAGGCTGCAGCGTCTGACGAGTGCCGCTGGAGTATCGGCTGCTTTTCCAGCCTGAAGAAGCGCCTGCGTCCAAGCCTCAGCCGTCGTGACACCCATATAAATCACTAAAGTGCCCGGAAATTTTGCCAAAGCCTCCCAATCCAGAGCAGATTCAGATTTAGAGGGTTCTTCGTGTCCAGTGACCAGAGCGACGGCTGAGGCGAGACCGCGATGGGTGACGGGAATTCCAGCAAAAGAGCCGGCTGCTAGGGCGGCTGTGATGCCGGGGACGATCTCTAGCGGCAGGCCAGCAGCTTTGACAGCGTCGACTTCTTCGGCTGTGCGGGCGAATATTGCGGGGTCGCCTCCTTTGAGCCGAACCACGATTTTGCCGGCTTTCGCATGCCTTAAAATCTCTTGAATGATCTCATTTTGCTTCCAAATACGGGATTTTCCGTGTTTTCCGACACAGATTTGCTCCGCTTGGGAGGCATGTTGCAGCAGTTCCGGGTTGCTGAGTCCGTCATAAAGGACCACATCAGCTAGGGCTAACAACTCAGCTCCTCGGACGGTTAGCAGGCCGGGGTCCCCGGGGCCTGCTCCGATTAGGTAAACGGCGCCATTCATAAATAGCATTGTGCGCTTTGCAGATCGACTCTGGACAGATGACTAATAGATTGCCATACTACGCGGCCTGAAAAAAACTGACATACCCCCACCCCTGTCTTCGACGCGTGATCCGCGTCCGCCCGAAATATGCCTAATACAGCCAGCGCCAAGAAACGACTTCGCCAGAACGACAAGCGTCGGATGCACAACCGAGCCGGGAAAAGCAACATGCGGACTCAGATTCGCCGCGTGCGTGAGGCTGTCGAAGCAGGAAACAGTGACTTGGCACAAGCTGAGTACATTGCCGCACAGAAGAAAATCGACCGTGCAGCCAGCAAACACCTGATTCATCGAAACGCAGCGGCCCGTACCAAGAGTCGTCTGGTCGCATTGGTCAAAAGCGTCAGCTAAAAAGCGTGCCCAGTTTACCGAATAAGCAAGGCCGCCCGTAATTTTACGAGCGGCTTTTTTATTTGGCGTTTCTGTTATTTGTTCAGAATCGCTAGTTGCTCGGCCAATCAGAGAAAGATACGCCGGGTCGCGGCGGTGAAGTCATTCACCGCTGGACGCAACTGCATCTCAATATTGAACGCATTGAAAAACGCTACCAAGCCAAGCCCGCATCTCCGAGGCGACGTTTCGTCTCTTGCATCAGGGCATCTTCATCAGCTTCGGTGGGCGCGACATAGGTGACACTAAAACGCAGGTAAGCTCCTGCATTGTCCCATGGAACGGTCACGATACCGAATTCTTCTATCAAGTACCGAGTTGCGTCTTCTGCAGCAGCGAATGATTTTCCTGCTTGGGTTCCCGTAGGTGATTTCGCATATAAGAAATAGGTACCGCCGGGTACTTCGCATTCGAAACCACATTCATTGAGCGTGGTTACAAGTTTTTCTAGTCTGCGGCGATACTTTTTGTTGACCTGATCAGGAATGGAATCGTTATCCAAAGCTGCTGCGGCTGCTTTCTGGGTCGCAATGAACTGACCGCTGTCACTGTTGTCCTTGACGTCCGCAAATGCAGAAACGATTTTGGGATGACCACAAACAAAGCCCATTCTCCAACCGATCATGTCATAGCCCTTGCTCATTGAGTGGACTTCGACACCAACATCCATGGCACCTGGCGTTTGCAGGAAGCTAAGTGGTTCACCGTCGAATGTCAGCATGATATGAGCTGCATCTTGCACAACGACAAACTGTTTTTCTTTGGCAAGAGCGACAACCTTTGCATAAAAGTCGGCTGTTGCTGTCTTGCCAGTGGGTGAGTTTGGATAATTGAGGACCAGTATTTTTGTCCGTCGATAGATATCCTCAGGCACAGCATCCAAGTCCGGCATGAAGTTGTTTTCAGCCAGTAACGGTAGATTGAAGACTTCGCCACCGTAATAACGGGTGTGAGTGGCTGCGACGGGGTAGCCGGGCACGGTGATGAGCGTGATATCGCCCGGGTTGATGAAGCATGCAGGAAGCATGGCGTAGGCTGGCTTGCTTCCGATGCAGTGATTGATTTGCGTGTCTGGATCAACCTGCACATCGAAGCGGCGCTTCATGAAACGGGCCGCGGCCTGTTTGAATTCGGCAACACCGTTGTCCGCATAGCCGCGATTTTCAGGTTGATTGACTTCCTGTGCCATCAAATTCCGAACTGATTCGTCTGCCATCGCATCGTTTTCACCAATGCCAAAATCCAGCAGTGCACGATCTGGATGATCCGTCAGTGCTTTCCGCTTTGCACGTTTGATTTTCTCAAACTTGTAGATTTCGGTGTCTTTGCCGTAATTTGCACCGCCGATTCTGTCGGCAAAAAGAGACTGAAAATAAGGATCGGCAGTCGTGGAATTGTCTTTGCTTGCGGTGGACATGTTGGTCTGGCAGGGGAGATGAAGGAAATAACAAGGATGTTCCAGATTACGGTTCAATGATATGCCTCGGCAAGGTGGCGTAATGCAGCAAAAACGCGGCGCCAGCCAAAAAAACGTTCTAAATGGGGCGAAGCCGGTTCGTTAGTGGGTCGATGACTGGCTAAGAATTTTCAATAGCCCGCTTCACTTCAAGGCGAGATTCAGGAATCCAAATTCGGGAATGATGGACACGGTTATGTCGAATTCGGAGTCGAGCTTCACTTGGCGATCAAGTTCAGGGCATTGCTCGGGTGTCACTCCCGAATTGCTGATTCATGCTCGAATAATCTGCTCTCGATGTACTGATTCGTGTTTATGTGGGTGAAGTGCTCAGCACGGTTGTTCTGGGATAGGCAGATCTGAACGGTTCTTCCCAGAAGCAGGCGGTGAACATCATTTCCCTCGGCACTGTGGTCGCTACAATTCATGCTTGCCCTTCAGTATTCATTGCTATTGAGTCCAAATGTCCAGTGTCGAAAACGAGACCGAAGTTGATCCCATGCGGGCTCGATATGAAGAATTGGCAGAATTAGCCGGATCGCTTGCGCATGAAATCAAGAATCCGCTGTCCGTGATTCACATGAATATTGACTTGCTGAGTGAGGATCTGGAGGAATTGGATTCACCTGGCAGTCGAAGGTCTCTGGAGCGGGTAGACATTGTCCGCGGCCAGTGCGAGCGTATGGAGGGGCTTTTGCGTGATTTCCTCAAATACACTCGCCTACGCGATATTGATTTACTGCCAGGTAGTCTGAACGACCAGATACTGATGGTTTTGCGAGCCTATCAGGCTCAAGCTGATGCTGATGGGATCGATATTGAGAAGTATCTTGATCCAGACTTGCCTGCGATTCTGTTGCACAGCGACTCGTTGCAAGCAGCCTTGATGAATCTGGTGAAGAATGCGTTAGAGTCCATGGGGTCGGGTGGGCAACTGATGGTGCGAACCTACACCACCCGAAAAAGTGTTGCGTTAGATCTGATTGACACGGGTAGCGGCGTCGATGACAACACGGTGCTGCACATGTTTGAGCCGTTTTATAGCACCAAAGATGGAGGCTCCGGACTGGGCCTGCCCACGGCCCGTAAAATCATTGAAGCACACGGTGGGCGGATCAGTGTTCAAAGCGAAGTCGGGCGGGGTACAAAGTTTGTACTTGAGTTTCCGGTGCCCAAACGTCTGTCATGAACAGAGGTGGCAATGCGATCGGTTTGACATGGCGCAAGCTGATTGACATGGCGCAAGCACGACTTTCCGGTCTCTTCGCTTTCTACAAACGGATGACTTCTTTTTCTGAAAGCGTTTCTGTCTGCTCGTCACAGGCGGTCGTCATTTCGATCTCGACGGACCAACGTCCGTCTGCATCTCCGTTGACAAGCCAGTGAGGTTGGACGCACACACTTTGATGCACGAGTTCGAATCCGGCTTCGCTTTGGCTGACTGTTTCAATGGGGAATGCCCAAATTCCACTGGGGCGATCAATCTCCAGAGATACGTCCATTCCCAACCAGCGATCCGAAAGACTGAGCCCATGGACTTCTGATAGGTCGAGTTTGGTTCCGAGTTGGCCAAGGCTATTCCCTTCGATGTCACTGAAATATCGGTCTTCGGCACCTGCCGGCATTCCCGCGAAATTCATTTCGATCGCAAAGTGCAATGATTTTTCGGGGGGCAAGTTTTCAAGCAAGTATGTGAGTAGTAGACGATTGCTGCCTGCGACCATCGTGACAGCTTTGGTGATGGTGATGGGGATCCCCCAAGCATTGCCGTCGCGACGCATCTGAACTTGAACACGATCAGATCCACGTCGAAGCTTGGTTTCGTAGGGAAGGTCAACGAAATCACCTCGCTCCATGGCCTGACCCGTGGCAACCGAATCGAGCGTTGCCTGATCATCATAAAAATGATCCATCAAGCTTTTTCGAGGATACGCGTCATAGTGCAGTCGCTGATCCAGATCTTTCTGCTTGAACACCACCCGATCATGAATACTGGCAACATCTTCATCGTCGTTGCTTGGCCCATTGAGAACTTTTTGGTGATAATTCTCTTGGCGACGTTGCAGTGTAGCCAACAGGTTGTGTCCGATCGTGCGGATGTCAAGTTCATACAGTCGACCACCACGTGCTGGAGCTAACCATGCACACAGTTGGTTGTTGCTGAGTCGCACTTCTTGCAGGCCGTCAAAGTTGTAATCCTCAGCGGTAGCCTGAACGGCCGTGCGTTCCGAGTCCATGACTTGATCGAGTCGCGTATCTGCTTGGATCAAGTGATTGAAAATGGCGTTGCGCAAGTGGGGCAGGTAAATGCCGCCAAAGGCGCCATGCCAGTAAGGGCAATTGCATTGCCCGCGATACAGATGATCTCTGATCACAGACAGTTCGCCAGCATCAGCGCCTGCTTCTTCCGCCTCGCTAAGCCGTTTGCTGACATTCATCATACGAGCATACATCTCGTTGGTTTCGTCGTACTTGGTTTTGAAATTGCGCCAATAACCACCTCGCACGAACGATTTCAGATCTTTCCATCTCTGATGATCTTCGAAGTCATGTACAACATCCTCTAATTGTGCCTGAGCTTTGACAGGCAATGCCCATTCTGTCATCTCGCGGTAGCTGCAGTCCGGCAAGTAGATCTTTCCCGCTGCTGTGGTTTGTTGAACAGCCTGACCAAGTGTTGCGGTTTGCAGCCAATCTGCGTTATTGGTAAGCGCATCGAAGAATGAGTGCAGCCATCCGTCGTCGTAAACATGCGACTTGGTATCGGGCCAAGTGCCAAATTTTTCACCATCGTCCCCAAAGGTAAGAATCGCCCCTGGTGATTTTTCGGCGACCCCACGACAGTACTCAATTGTCTCGCTGGCGGGTTGGAAAGGAATGGTGTAGCGGAGGTGCTCGGAGCCTGGGAAGATTTTGAGGATGCGACCGTCATCTTCCGTCAGGTAGTAGCTGGACAGTTCAGAATCCTCGAGGCCAGCTGCCCGGAAATGAAAGTCATCCAGGACTGTGTAGCTGATGCCCGCATCAACAAGATCGCTTGCGAGCGATGATTCCCAAACTCGCTCTGGCATCCACATTCCCGAAGGCGCGGCACCCAAATTACGTTCGAGCCAAGCGCTATAGGCCTGAATCTGCCCAATTCTGTCCCGTGACGGCAGCATGGTAAGAATTGGCTCGTACTGCGGGCCGCCAATGATTTCGATCCGACCAACATCCACCAGCATCCGAACGCGATCCAGGTACTCGGGATGCCGCTCAGCGAGCCACATCATCAGGGGGCCCGATGTGTGTAGTGAAATCCGCACTTGTTCGTATGGTTCAAATACATTCAGGAATGGCAAATAGCTATCCTGGTAAGCCTGTTCAAACACCCCGTCAAAATTTCCGATCGGTTGATGGTTGTGCAGAACGAGACAGAGAGATGCGTGCAGCGTCATTTTTTATAATGTCAGTTTGAGTCGCTTGGTCGACAAACGATGATTGTATAAGCCCGGGATTCATCGCCGAATGGCGATTCTCAAGGGATTGTGTGGACTCTTTACAAAACGGGTCACTGAAACGAGACGTGAGTCCTATGATTGGCCTCGTTTGCGCAGTTGTACGCGTTTCCGTAAGTTACCTATCGGATCTAATGGGCACCAAAGTCCATTGGATTTGTAGGGTCTTCCGTCGTGGGGAGGCAAGTGCTGCAGCTGCATCAGAAGGCACAGGGTTTGCGCGCTGAGTGCTTTCACAGGGCGAATTTTACTGGGCCAATTTGACAGTAGCCTCGCCAATTGCCTCCTTCCTAGGAGCCGTGTGGCTGTTCAGAGTATGAGTCGTGGGTCTTCTGCCAATGCTCGGCTGCGTAGTTGGCTTGCCGCATCCTCAGGCAGCACTGGGTTGATCATACAATGGCTGCTGAATTCAAATCCGGCGACTTGTGTTATCCGTGGGAAAATCTCGATTGCCCAGTGGTAAGCGTCTGAGGGATCATTGCAGCCCGGTGGGCGTGTATGAAGGCAGAAGTTGTAGGCCGTATTGGGAAACAAATTCTCAATCCATGAAACAACGCGTCTCACCAAACGTGAAGCTGATTCGATGTTGGATTCTGTTAGGTCCTCGTAGCAGGGCTGGTGTGCCAACGTTGTGATCCGAACCAAGAATGGGAGATTACTTGAGAACGGGCAGAACGCGACCAGCGAGTCATCTCGCCAAATGATTCTTTCTTTTGCCTTCAATTCAGCGCGAACAAGATCGCAATGCAGGCAGCTTCCCTTTGTGAGGCGATAATTTGACATCCGCTGTGCTGCGGTCAACACCATGGGGGGGATTCGATCCGTTGCGATGAGTTGGCTGTGCGAGTGTCGCAGAGACGCTCCCGCTTTGCTGCCTACATTCTTGAAGGTGCTGATGTAGGCGATGCCAGGTACATCACGCCAATGCAGCAGGCGGTCTCGATACGCTTTGAAAACAAGTGCGGCCTCAGCGACATCGAGTTCTGTGACTGATTGGACATGGTTGCGAGATTCAATGATGACTTCGTGGCCACCTGAGACCGGTCGTCGTTGAAAAAGGCTCGACTCAGACGCAGAGGTCGTATGATTTCCTGATAATCGCGGTGGATCAGCGCAAGTAGGACTGTCTTTTTCCCCGGCGTTAGCAACTGCCGGAAATTTGTTGGGCACAACACGAACCGCCCATTCGTCCGTTAACGCAGTTTTTTGTTGTGATTGTTCGGTCGGTTGTTGACGTTCTGTCGCGACTGGTTCGTTGTTTTCTGGGTGGCCGATCCAGACAGCTGGTGGCGTTGTGATCTCGTTCCCGGGGCAAAAGGGGCACTCGACCTGTTGGCGTATACGCTCGCGGGATTCCACAAATTCGTCGGGACGCTCCGAGCGGTAGGGAGCGAAAAGAGTCCAGTTACCCGTGACGGGGTCAAAACGCGATTCCCCGGCCCCTTGGGATGGAGGGCTGGCTGTAATTGGTTGTGTATCCGGCTTCGCTGCCTCGATCATGGGGCACTCCGCAGATGCTGAGCAAACCACCTTGTCGCTCAAACGTAAAGCTTGATTTTGAGCCAAAATCGTACCCCATTTATTCAAATCATCGCAGCGAGAATGGGGAATTGCAGAGCTTTTTACTGCTAGTGTCACTCAGTCCGCTTTGCAGCAGACTTAAGGGCTAGCGTTTTCGCATAGAGCGATTCATATTCCACCGCACTTTTCTTCCACGACCAATCCTGGGCCATTCCCGTTTCAATTAATTTCGCCCATTGCTGTGGATGATGGTATCGGAGGTGTAGCGCTCGGCCGATCGTATCATCAAGCCCTTGCGGTGAAATGGCGTGAAGGTGGAAGCCTGTTGCTGCTTCATCAGCAAGTGAAAGCTCGTTGCAGTCAACCACGGTGTCGGCCAGGCCACCCGTAGGGGTAACGATGGGAATGGTTCCGTAACGAATGCTGTAAAGTTGGTTCAAGCCGCACGGTTCGTAGTGGCTTGGCATCACGAAAATGTCTGATCCGGCTTCGATGCGATGGGCCAGCATGTCACTGAATCCAACATGTAACGCAAAACGCTCTGGGTGTTTTTCTTTCAATGCCCGCAATTCCTGTTCGAACTTCGCATCGCCACTGCCCAGTACGATCCACTGCGTGGGACGATTTTCGCGAAGATGCCAACGTAGGACTGGAAGGATGAGATCCCAGCCTTTTTGTTCGGCCAAGCGACCAACCAAACCAATCAGTGGAACTTCGTCGCTTTGCTCAAGAGCGAATTGTTTTTGTAAGGCTCGTTTGTTCGCCAGTTTGCCTTGTTGCCATGATTTCGCGTCGTAGTTGGCAGCCAGCTTTATGTCGGTTTTTGGATTCCAGACGCTTTGATCAATGCCATTCGTGATCCCGGAAATGCGATCAGAAACATTTTCAAGTACTGCTTCCAATCCACAGCCGTGCTCTTTTGTCCGAATCTCCTCGGAGTACCTGGGGCTGACTGTTGTAATCGTGTCTGCTGCCGCAATTCCAGCTTTCAGAAAATTGACACGGTCATAAAATTCGAATTCATCGTGGTTGAAATGATGCCAATCCAGCCCTGTCCACTCAAAGTCTGATTTGGGAAAGTTGCCTTGGTACGCCAAGTTATGAATCGTCATGCAGGTTGCGTGGTCTTGTAACGCGGGCGAAAGATTTCGGTCCGCAGCCAGCATTGATGGTATTGGGCCCGTCTGCCAGTCATTGCAATGCACGATGTCGAAGTTCCAGCCAATTCTTTGGATCGCCTGGATGGCAGCGCGGCAGAAGAACGAGAACCTTTCGGCGTTGTCCGGATAGTCTCCGGTAGCGGTGCCATAGAGCGATTCGCGGTCGAAATATTGGGGCTGGTCAATGAACCAGACCGGAACATCCTGTGCACTGGGAAGTCGTCCTCTCAGGAGTCGGCATCCCACGAGTTTTCGGGGACTCATTGGAATCGCAAAACTGATATCCGTCGGTTCAACGCCCGCATGGCTTTGGTGAACGCTGCGAAAGGCTGGCATGATGATGGTCGTGCGATGACCCAGTTCGGCAACCCGTGAGGGAAGGGTGCCGCAGACATCAGCTAATCCACCGGTTTTCGCGAACGGTACGGCTTCGGTAGTGAGATAAACGATGTTCACTTCTGTCTCTCGTATCTCTCGCGCCGCGAAGATCTGGTCTGGTCAGGATTTTCAGGTTACAGCGGTTGTGCTGGTTGCCAACTAAGGTGCTCGTGTGCGTTCAAATTACTGCGGAAATGGAGTACCACGGGCTTGGATGGATAACCGTCTACGATCCCATTCATGTGTGCCGTGTGCAGCCTACTCAGTTTAATGCCGGAAGCACGGTCCTCAAAGATGGCTTTTACCTTCAGAGGTCGCAGTTGGGCTGCGAAACCGCCATTACTGGACAATTCGTTGAGATGAACTTTCGCCCCCTTTCGGGTTGAGGTCGGCGAAAGCTGGATCATGTCGTAGAATAGAGGCTGACTCATAGGTACGTTGTAACATTCGTTTGATTGAAAAATTTGTATGTCGATCGCGTTGGGCGAATTCTGGAAAGGGCTGGTGAAGTCGGGCATTGTTGATGCCTCGGGTTGCAAGCAGATTGCGGGCGACTACGCCGATGCAAATGCAGGAACTCCACCAAGCGATAGCAGTGAGCTGGCCAATTTCCTGCTGTTAAATCGAACTTTGACCGATTTTCAGGCTGAGGCACTGCTGGCTGATCCACCGCGGGAGATCAGGTCCGGGAACTTTGTGGTGAGAGCGCAAGCCGGACCCAGGCCATTATCACGATGGATTCCTGTTTCTCGCATTGATGATGGTCGCGTTGGTGTTCTCTTTCGAGTTGCAGCAGATCAATTCACGGGTGGTCGTGACCAGTGGCTAAAGGCACATCAGGAAGTCGAAGCGGAAGCCTTGCAAACATTTGATGACGAGACTCAGCAAGCTTGGACGCTGATTTTCTCCGAACTTCCAGAGGGGCAGGCACTATCCAGTTATCTGGCGGAAGGGACATGCTTCAGTCAACGTAAGGTGTGTAAAATCGGGATCGCTTTGGCGAATGCATTGGCGGCCATGCATGAGCGTCCCTTGGTGCATGGAGCGATCAGGGCAGAGCAGGTCTGGTTGGACAGTGATGGCAATGTTCTGCTATTGCGAGACCCTTCAGGGCCTCCCGTGGGTATGGAGGAAAACCATTCTGGTTGGTTTGATGGTGAGGAGGCAGCTGCGCTGTATGCCGCGCCAGAGTTCAGTCATTCAGATCAAGAATGCAATGCGGCCACTGACATCTACGCGCTCGGGTGTCTGTTGTTCCGATTAGCCACTGGAAGATTTCCGGTGGAGGGAACGTCCACTGCTCAATTGATTCAAGCTCAAGCTTCTGTGACAGTGCCCGAATTAGCAGAAGCGGTCAAAAAGGGCGAGGCTGGTGATCCGTTGTACCGGGTACTCGCTTTCGCGATGGCCAAGAATCCGGCTTCCCGTTTCGCAGCGGCGGAACAATTGGCGAATGCTCTCACTGCAATTCTGTCTTTGGTCTCTTCCAAAGATCGCAGGAAAGAAATTGCTGGTAATACGGAGACGCCAGAAAGTACAGCTGAACAGAAACCGCAAGGTGCTAACCAATCAAATGATGAGGTGGTAGTGTCGACCGCAACATCGGAAGCTCCAGTCATCAAAGATGTTCCGGTTGTCAAAGTCGCTGATGAAGCGGGAGTCAGAACTGGAGACCGGAAAGCCGCTGTCAACGTGGGCGAGACTGCAGTTCAAGTCGACGAAAAGGCGAAGCGAAGCTCCGTGGGTCCTAGCGATCAAACCGTTCTAGCAGAGGGTGGTTCTGAGCAATCACCTCGCAGCGTCTCCGGACGTGCCAACGCCTCGGAAGAGGCTGCAAGTCATCCTGAAGCAGTGGTTTCGGGCGATGGTTCTTCGGAGCCTCCAGAACCACCACCAGTTGGTGGTCAGGCGAGTGCTCCAAAACAGCGTTCCCGTCGGAAAAAGAAGTCGAAAGCGCCCTTGGTTCTTGGGGCAATGTGCGTCGCAATCCTGCTGTTGATGATTGGATTGCTGGTGCCGAGGAGTCCAGAAGAGAAGACCGCTGAGAAAGATCGAACGCGTCCGCCGACGCCCGCTGTGATTCCACGAGTATCCAATCGGGAAAAGGAAGATGAAGACACGGGTGCAAAGCCGAAAGAAACGCCGAATGGAATATCAAAGCAGGATAGCGAAGCTAGTGGATATCAACTGGTAGATGATGATCGTTTACTTTACGTACCACCCTACGCAGTGGACACTGAAAAAGCATCTTTGGAATACCTGCCACCTGGGCCAGCGATGGTAGCATCGTTGCGCATCGCATCCATCGTTGACAGTAACATTGGTGGTCAGGTTATCGAGGTTTTTTCGCCAGATTTGGATGCTCTGATTGCCAGTGTCGCGGAACGTGCGGCGGTGCCTGTGGAGTCGATTCAGACGTGTGGCTTGGCGTTGCACCCAGGCAAGGAAGGCTGGCCGGAAGTATCGTTGGCAATTCAACTGAAAGATCCTGTGCCAGCAAAAGAGTTGGTCGAGAAGTGGGATGTGGCAGCAGCACGCACTGCTGATGGTGCCACCATCTATGCAGGTGACTCACCGGAAGCAGATGCCTATTATTTTGAAGGAAAGGGAGACGATCCTGTCAGTCGCTTTGCGATTGGATCAGTTGCCAAAATAAGTGAAGTCGCTGAAACGAAAGGATCGTCGGTCCTTCTTCCGAGGAACTCACAGACGCTGTGGAATGCTACCAGTGAGGAATCTGACATCGTTGTTCTTTTTGCCAGCCCTAACTTTCTGTTCGCAGACGGTCGAGAACTGCTTTCAAACTCACTGCCAGGATTCGTTGCTCCGTTGAAATCAGCATTGCAACCGGACGTCTCAGCGATGTTAGTGGCAGTGGATTTTGGCAACGAGCAAATGTTCATTGAGACACGGTTCACGCCGAGTGGTGGTGCGAGTCCTGCCGCACTTGTCAGAATGTTGCAGGAAAAGATTGGTGGCTGGCCCGACTGGGCAGACGATTTTATCATCAACTCTGTGCCCGATGCTTCGTGGCGTTTGCTCGCGAATCGACTGCGACCGATGGTCAATTTTGTCGCCGAACAGGTGCGGTTTGGCGTGTCGGAGGAGATGGCCATCGCTAATGCGTACCTGCCCGCACAGGCAGTTCCTCAGGTTGCACTGGCCACGGTTCTGGCGCTGAACACACCCGAGGGTGGATCTGTGGCAACTGGAGTTCCTGCCCCAAAAAAGCCGCTGTCCATCGAAGAACTCTTGAATCGTAAAATGTCGGTTACCTTTGAACAGGAATCACTCGAATTTGCGATCGATAATATCGTGACCGCTTTTGAACGTGACTTGCCCCGTGGATCCAAATTACCCAATGTTCGCATTGTTGGTGGAGACTTGCAGTTGATGGGGATCACTCAGAATCAACAAGTTCGAGACTTCAAACAAACCAACGTTCCACTGCGGCAAGTGCTCACCGCATTGTTGAGACTTGCGAATCCCGACAAGACAGCAACGGGGCCCAAGGATGAGAAGCAGGCCCTGATCTGGGTGTTAGAGGACGATGCCACAAAGCCGGGTACCAAAGAGATACTCGTAACCACGCGCGCTTCGGCGAAAGGCAAGTACGAAGTGCCCCCCGAATTCAAACTCGACTGAGGGATGTTGGCCCGTGGCACCAGGTAAAAGTTCCTTCTGCAATCAGTGGTTTGCTTCCGACTTTTACCATTGGGAGCGTGTAAAACGATTTTGACGGTTGCGCGTTCAAAATCAATGTGAACAGCCAGATTTGATTGCAGTAATTTCGGTACCCCCCAAATGTGGTGGTCTAGGATATTAACGTGGCTTTAATTTCCTCCAGTGTCTTATAAGAACAATGCACTGCCGTGACTTAATCCCGATTAGCATCGCGACCTTGACGCCGCGTTCTCACCTCGGGCTCGACTTGTATCAAGTCGAACTGGAGACCGAGAATTACATTCTGTATCGAGGTGGTGACTATCCGCTCACCGTCGACGATCTCGAGCGGCTGCGGGTGCGTGGCGTCGAGCAATTGTTCATCTCCCGCGAGTCGCAGGCTTCCTACAAAGACTATTTGCGGGAGATCGCGACTGGGAACGATCAGGAAAATGTCTCGCCGGCAGTGCGTACCGAGGCCGTGACCTAGGTTGTTCGTCAGATACTTCAAGAGTCATTTTCAGAACATAACACTGACCAAACTGTCGACGCAGCAAGCCAGTTGGGCACACTCACTGCGGACATTTTGACCAATGATCAGTTCGCCGTCACGGACATGCTCAAGGTTTTGCATCATGACTACGCAACGTTCACGCATTCAGCCAATGTTGCATTTTATTGCGGGATGCTAGCAAATGAGTTGGGGTATTCTAGCGAGGTGGTAGAAGACATCACGGCCGGTGGATTACTTCACGATTTGGGAAAACTGGAAATTCGTGATGCACTTTTGCGTAAGCCGGGGAGACTAACGGAATTGGAGTTTCGCGAGATTCGAATGCATCCAATTCTGGGTTTCAAAAAGTTAGCGCACCGCGAGGACCTCGTTGAAGGCCAACTTATGATGACCTATCAGCATCATGAGCGACTTGACGGAAAAGGTTTCCCGGTTGGTTGTATTGAAGACGATATTCATCTTTGGGCCAAAATATGCTTTGTGGTGGATGTCTATGAAGCATTGACAAGCAACCGCCCGTACAGAAAAGCCATGCCTCGAAAGAAGGCGTTGCACATCATGGAACGTGAGATTGGTAGCGCGTTCGACCCGGAGTTATTTAGATGTTGGCAGTCGATTAACGTAGAAAGTTAGAGAAGTTGATCCAATCGATGGATTGGAAGATTAAGATTCCAGCCGAATGGGCTGACTACTTCGAAGACACCGGAAGGCTAGCGGCCTTTGCGGATGATCAACGACATAATCAAAGGCTGAAAATTCGTACCTGTGGAATCATGTGGTTTGAAAAAACCATTCCAATCAGATCGCGCACGAAAACCCCGATGGGTATCTATACGCGAGATTTCGCTCGTCAGGGAACCGGTTTTCTTTCGTCTTGTGAAATTTATCCGGAAGAGCAAGTGTGGATCGTGCTGCCAACATTCTGGGTACAGCTCCGAGTCGCTCGCGCGAGACGAATCAACGATCAATGTTATGAAATCGGAGCCGTTCTGTCACGACAGCACGAGCCAGATTCGGATGCGTTCGTTTCTGATCCATATCCTGCGAGTGTTTGACGCAGCTGACTTGTAGAGTTCAGGAATTCACTTGGCTCTTAATTGCATTACACGAATGGGATGAGCAGGATCGTCATTCAGGTTTATCTTGTGTTCGCGATAAGACCATCCATTCTCTTGGATCCAATCGCGGAATTCGTTGGCAATGATTCGGTACGGGTCGCTCAATAACACTTGGCCACCTTCAACCAGATGTTCGCGCAGGCAGTGATTCAATTCGGGCCAAAGCGTGCGCAGATAGGTGATGTCGCTTCCCAGAATAAGCGGGAAGCCGGGACCTTCGATGCAATCAATCCCGAATCTGAGTTGCTGCACTTGACAGCGATCTCTTTGTTCCCAGGTACTCATTTTGACCAGTAGCAACGGGTCCGTCACGCCATCGGTGAGAACCACCTGCGATCCACGACACGCTGCAGCGAGCCCTGCATGGCCAGTTCCGCAGCCCAGTTCAAGCACTCGCAGGCCGCTGAGTGAGAGGCCACTGCGAGAAGGGTCGCACAGAAAATGATCCAGTCCTGATGCGGCACGCCAGGTGGTTGCCCAAAAAGGATCAATCACGCCCTGTTCGCCCGCATCCTGCCGCTCACAAGCATCAATCAGCATGCCTTCTGGGTCGGAAGCAACTGCCAACTTTCGAATTTCACCTGCGATTGGAATTTCCTCCCAGTGCCATTGAAATCGCTCAGAAGCCAGAGCTGCAAGTGATTCAGGGGATTCGTCAGTGGGCTCTTCGTGGGGGGATTCCCCGCCTAGCTGATTTGTACTGTTCATGATGGGCCTACTCACTCAGCCACTGAGCGACGTCGGCGGCAAAGTACGTGAGGATACCATCGGCGCCTGCACGCTTAAAAGCGAGCAGACTTTCTAGAACCGTTTCGCGACGATCGAGCCATCCATTTTCCGCTGCCGCTGATAGCATCGCGTATTCACCACTGACTTGGTATGCAAAAGTGGGAACCGCGAACGTTTGCTTCACACGTTGCACAATGTCGAGATAAGGCATACCTGGTTTGACCATCACGCTATCGGCACCTTCTTGTAAATCAAGAGCGACTTCATGCAATGCTTCATTTGTCTGAGACGGTGCTTGTTGGTAGGTCTTCTTGCTTGCGTTTCCAAGGTTACCCGAGGAACCTACCGCATCACGAAAGGGACCATAAAAAGAACTCGCGTATTTGGCAGCGTAGGACATGATCTGAACATTCGAGAAATTCTGTTCATCCAGAGCAGTCCGGATCGCAGCAACTCGACCATCCATCATGTCGCTTGGAGCAATGATGTCACAACCGGCTTCAGCTTGAACCAGTGACTGTTGGCAGAGTACTGCTAGCGTTTCGTCATTAGCAACATCACCATCGCGAACAAGACCATCCTGTCCGTGACTGCTGTAGGGATCCAACGCAACATCACAAATGATCCCAATACGATCTCCCACTTCCTGCTTGACGCGTCGTACCGTCCGGCAAACAAGATTGTCGGGGTTGATGGCTTCGGCCGCATCTTCGGTTTTTAGAGAGGGATCGGTAGCAGGAAAGATGGCAAGTGCTGGTAACCCGAGTTCACATGCACGAATCGCTTCGCGGCAAATTTCATCTTCACCGAGTCGGTCAACCCCCGGCAGACTCTCAACTGCTTGCCGACCTTTGCCGTCGAAAACGAACAATGGCCAGATTAGGTCATTCGTGCTCAGTGTTGTTTCTGTGACAAGTCGCCGCGACCAGTCATGACGCCGGACTCGTCGCATCCGAGTCGCAGGAAATGATCCGCGTAAAAAATCTGACATTTTTGCTCCTTTGGGACATCCTATGTTAGAAGGCGGGCGGAACTTTTAGAACCGCTAGATGAGCAGAATTGCTGGATCAAAGCACCTATCATTCTCCATCAATCGTGAGGATTCAGCGCCGACACAGGTCAGCAGAACCAATTGGAAATGTTAGAATTGGTGTTTTGAAGCATCCATCGTGATGTTTTTGACTTCAGTTGTCTTTCATCTCACCACCTCCTGCAGCGAAACATGACACAGTTATCCTCCCTTCGCCTCGTGCTTCTCTCACTTTTGGCCGCATCTTCCTTGCAGCTATCGCCATTGTGGGCCCAGCAGGCTGACAAGATTTCAGTGTTGCTGATCGATGGGCAGAATAATCACAACTGGAAAGTAACAACTCCTCTGATCCAACAGATATTGGAGGGATCTGGCAAATTCGATGTCGAGGTTGCAACCGCACCTGAACGAGGGGAAAACTTGGACTCATTCTCTCCAGAGTTCTCAAAATATGATGTGGTCGTTTCAAATTACAACGGTCAGTTGTGGAGTGAGCAAACTCGAAAAGCTTTTGAAGCATTTGTTGCCGGTGGTGGTGGTTTTGTAAGTGTGCATGCGGCGGATAATTCTTTCCCTCAATGGGATGCCTACAACAGAATGATCGGACTTGGGGGGTGGGGAGGCCGTTCTGAAAAAGATGGGCCTTACGTTCGCTGGAAGGAAGACCAAAAACGGTTCACACGTGATCTAAGTCCTGGCAGAGGGGGCACTCACGGCAAACGTGTTCCGTTTCTGGTGATCGTTCGAGATGCGGAGCACCCAATCACCGCAGGGTTACCGACCACGTTCATGCAGGCGGCAGATGAGTTGTATGGGAAATTGCGTGGCCCAGCCCAAAACATGCATGTGCTGGCAACCGGATTCAGTGCGCCCGCAACCGGGGGCACTGGAGAGCATGAACCACTACTGATGACAGTGCAGTTTGGTGAAGGAAGAGTTTTTCATACGACGCTCGGTCATGATGATAATGCCATGAAAGGGATAGCGTTTCAGATTACTTTGCAGCGCGGAACAGAATGGGCGGCTTCGGGATCCGTAAAGCAGCCTGCTGTAAATGGGACCAAGCTGACCAGCGATGTGCCTGCCATGCGAGATCCCGCTGAGGTGGAACCCGATGAATTTGCGGCGATACCTGACGTTACGTCCAAAGGATGGGTCACGCTATTCAATGGAAAAGATCTGAGCGGCTGGTCGCAGAAGAATGGTACGGCCACCTACCGAATTGAGAACGGAACGATTGTTGGGAAAACAGCTCAAGGTAGCCCCAATTCGTTCATGTGCACGACTCGTGACTACGGGAATTTTGAATTGACGTTTGAAGTAAATGATGAGGCAGGATTGAACAGCGGTGTTCAGATCCGATCACTTAGTAAAGCGGATTTCAATAATGGGCGTGTGCATGGCCCGCAGGTAGAGATTGAAAGTGCACCAGGGGAAAGTGGTTACATCTACAGTGAAGGCACAGGAAGAGGCTGGATTACAAAACAACAGCCAGTCAAAGATGCGTACCAAAATGGAAAATGGAATCGATTCGTTGTGCGAGCGAATGGCGATCGTATTCAAACATGGGTCAATGGGGTTGCGATTGCTGATATCGTTGATACCGAGTCAAGCAAGAAAGGATTCATCGGGCTTCAGGTTCATGGCATCAAACGCGATGCGGGGCCATTCGAAGTTCGTTGGCGTGATATTCGTGTGCGTGAATTGAATTGAAGGCATATGCCGGCTTGGATTGTTCGGCATGGGATACCTTCAGAAAAACTGGAAGTTCACTGGCGAGGTGCGTTTATTTTTAACGCTTCGCCGCCGCAAAGAGACACCAGGCGTTCTGTCAGCCTGGGTGAAACCAAGGCTGATGTCCCGTGAACGCTGGGGTTCACACTGATTCGTTTAGGTAAACAGAAACGACTATCGGGTTGGGACCAGTTCTGCCTTTCATTGCAGTGATTGCTTTGATTCGGCCTCGTGCGACGACATTCATGCATCAGAGTCCGTAATCCGTGTGCCTTGTTGGGTGAATGGTCGATTCTCTGAAAGCAGGGGTCCGCGGCATGGATGCAGTGGAGTGCCCCCAAAATCAGTGCGTCGACTCTCACGGATGAGTGCTAGAGCATGAGCGGATTCAGAAAAACCCTTTTTGCAGCGGTTTTGGCCTGTTGCACACACGCAGTCGCCACTGAGCCGGTATCCCGGCCTCCTCTTGGAAGTCTATTGAGGAACGGTTGGGGAGTGCCCAGCGAACTCGAACGGTCGGCTGCGGTGAAGGAAAAAGGTGCTGCTGTACCCGCTTCACCGGATGCTGCACCTGTCGAGCCCGATGTTGTACCTGTCGTGAAGGGGCCTCTTGTTCAGGACCCCGTTGTGCAGGTCGGGAAAACGATTACTTCTCCAGCACCAAAAATTACTTCTCCAGTACCAAAAGCAGGTCAAAAAGATCCAGCGGCGACTTTTCAAGCTAACGGTCGTTCTCAGAACACGGATTTTGAGACGTTGCAAATTGATCGTGCTCCATCGGTGCCACGATTGCAGCCACGATTGCAGCCACGACGCTCGCTCATCCAAGGTAGAGGTCGCGAGAATCTCAGTGTTGATGACCAAGCCAGGGTGATCGCTGCAGCTCCAATCAATGAAATGGATCTGCCAGTCATGGCCTTACCGGAGCTTTCGCAAGCTAAGGTTCCCCAGTCTGCTGAAATCTGTGATTTAGTCGACGTTGCCATGCCACGATCCTCTTCGACTCTGCTAAGTGAACGCCAACCTTTGCCAGTTGCTCCCGCGTGGCCGGTGCGTCCAGCCGATTCAGATGCTGCTGATCAGGCCCCTGATTTCGATGAGGTTGCATCGCTGTTTCAGGAGTTGCGGAGCACGCATGACGAAAACGTCATCGTGTTGCTGAAATTGCCGCCGGGCGCAGAGGATGAAACGAGCGAGGACGTTGTCTTGTTGGCTAAGGGAAAAAATCTAGACCATGCTGTTCCTGTTGAATCCCCAAATACCATAACCGGCTCATGGGGATTGATCGAAAGTACAAACGTTGAGGCTGTAGACCCTCTTCGTCGAGCCGCAGACCTATGGGAGTTGACTAAGCAGAGTCTGCAACAGGCAAGGCAGGCAGCATTGGACGGGGAAGTCGCTGCGTTAAGGACCCTGTCGATGGAGTCATTCCGATTGTGTATCTCTGCGCTCGATGCAGCTGAGCAAACGGATGCCAGTGCAGCATTGTTTCAGGAAGCGTTGGATGCAATTCGCGAGTCAAAGGATTTTTGTCTTGTGGACGAGAAACTCGATAAAAAAACGCAGCAGATTCAGCAGATAATCTTGGGGCACACGACGGATGTGTTGAAGAAACAGGAACGTCAAGGCTTGTCCAGGCATGAAGCTGCGTACTGTTACATGACATACGCCCGTCGTTCATTAGTGAAGGCGTCGAAGGGAATTCCCGAGGCAAGTGAGGCCTTGATGTTACTTGGTGCTGCGGAGGCAATATCTGTTGATGGGAATCCATCTCACAGGAATGCGATCGCTGTGATGTTGCAGCGTGCAGCGATTGAGATATGCCCAGCAGATCACGAGCCACATTTGGCGTTGGGGATCACGCTGTCGAATCAAGGCTTAGGAGACCAATCGCGTTTGTCGTTGCAACGGAGTGTTGAAATCAGGCCGACTCCGCGGGCCTATCAGGAGCTGATTGAGCTCGCAACGCAGGCAGAAGACAAAGCGGTTCTGGAAGACTTGCACGTCAAGTTACAGCAGCTTGCGCCTGATGCTGACGCGACGGTTGTTACTCTGGAAAACGCTTCCGACAACACTCGTGCCTGGCAGGGCAAGGTACACAGTGCCGAGAGTGGAACCGAAACAAAGCCCCGAATCGGTTGGCGAGCCATGCTTCCGTTTATCAGATAGATGTCTGCCTTGCGAGAATCGCTGCTGCGGCCCGCATACCACTGTTCATTGCACCCTCGATGCTGGGTGTTTCGCAATGGTCTCCGCAGATATACGTGTTTTGGCGTTTTTCAAGTTCGGGCGATCGAATCACCGGATCAATGTCCATTGCTGGCAGGCCATAGGGGATCTGGTAGGTTTGCAACAGTTCCCAGTGACTCACTTGATCTCCAAACCATTTTCTCAGTTGGTCTTTTGCAAGTTGTTCGTTTTCATCGCGGCTTTTTTTGTGGTTTGGACTGAGTGAAACAGAAATCAACGAGCAGTTCGGGGGAGCGTATTCTTCTGCCACGTTACTGATAATTGTGGCTGTTTGGATCGGGCCGCTCTCGTCACCGCGGAGAATCAAGCTTTTGTGTTTTTCCTGGCATTGCGGGCTGGAATAGTACAGTGTCGAGGTCTCATTCCATGACGTTTGGATTTCAGGAAGCTCAAGTAAACGAGCTGCTGCGTTGCTTTCAGTAGCGATCACAATGTGATCGCCAGTGAATGTGTCGCCATTAGCTAGGACGACTCGATTTCCCTCCAATCGCACAACGGAGGACTGTAAGTTGATCGATCCACGGGGTAACCGCTCTGCCAACTGCCTGGGTATTGCTGCCATCCCGTCCGCAGGAATGGCGATGCCACCCATTGAGAACATTCGAAAGACGAACTCAAGCATTCTGCTTGAAACGGAGAGGCTTTCATCCAGAAATACGCCGCCGATGAAAGGTCGGAAAAACTCATCCATCATGCGTTCTGAAAAACCAAAATCACGCAAATATTGTTCTGTCGTTTGGTGAGGTCGTTCATAAAGCTCTGCCAATGAGCCGCGGCAGGTTTGACTGCGAAGACGCCAGATTCGTAACTTATCCGCAACTGAACCCACAGGGTTGGTGACCGTTGCCCAAGCTTTTCCCGGGTTTCGCCATGGATCCGCTAATTCACTGAATCGTCCTGAATGTCTGATCAAGGCACCGGGGGCGAAGTATCGAAGACGGAGCGCCGAGTAGTCCAGTAATTCTTGGCAACTGGGATACGCAGTCAAAAGTACCTGAAATCCTACATCGAGGGTAAAGCCGTTGATTACATCGGAACGCACTCGACCGCCCACTCGGTCAGTGGCTTCAAAGATTGCGGAGTGCACTCCAGAGTTTGCTAACTGGACTGCACACGAAAGTCCAGCTAGACCACCACCAATAATTATCACTTCGTGATGACGTTCGTTCGACAAGGACTCTCTCGTGTGTTGTGAGGGAAGAAGAATGGAGGTGTGTTGAGTGATGTCTAAACCGTAACCAGAGTCGACAAGAATCAGTGAGGTGATGTGACCCCCTAGGCCTGTCTGAAATTTTTTTAGCGAGATTCCACGATTAAATGACCTGATAGCCCAGTTTGGTTAGTTCTTCTGTGAGAATTAATTTGGGTTGATAGTTGCCATGAACCAAGCGAATCTGTTTTGGACGCGTTTCCATGTTTTGCACAAATTCAATCAGGTCCAACTGGTCCGCGTGAGCGGAGTAACCATGCATTTGATGTATCTTTGCAGAGACCGTGTATTTGCGGCCATTCAGGCGGACCCATTCACTGCCGCGACTCAGAAAGTGCCCAGGTGTACCGCTCGCTTGGTAGCCGACAAAAACGATATCAGTTGTCACGTTGCCAAGAAACCGCTTTAGGTAGTTTAGAACACGGCCCCCAGTGCACATTCCACTGCCTGCAATCACAATCGCTGGTAGCTGTTGTTGTTCCAAGTAGTTGAGTGTTTCTTTGTGTTCTTGGTGGCTGCCAACGGTTGTTAAGTTTTCGAATACGAGTGGCTGATCATCGGTTTGCATCAGTTGTTGTGCTTCGCGACCCCAGTACGAATTCATGCTTTTGTAAAGTTCAGTGAACCTCGATGCCAAGGGTGAGTCGACAATCACATCGACCTGCTTGAGAAGCGAACGACCACTTTCCTTCTGCAGTCGTTCAAAAATTCCATTCATTTCATACAGAATGGCCTGAGTACGACCCAAACTGAATGCAGGAATGATGGTCACGCCGCGATCTTGCAAGGTTCTGCGTAGGACAGTTTCCAAAGCTTGCTGACGATCTTCAGGACTCTCGTGAACTCTGTCGCCGTAGGTGCTTTCCAGAACCAATAGATCCGCCTCGGGTGGACTGACGGGTTTGCGTAGCAGAGGATCTTTCCCCGTTCCAATATCACCTGTGAAAACAACTGTTTTTCCGCTGGGTAATTTGACATCAAAAATAGTTGATCCGAGTACGTGTCCTGCAGGACGCAAACGGATCGATGCCGAACCCGGTATCTGTTGCCAATTGTCGTACGCAATGGGCTTCAGCAGATGCTTGACTTGCTTCAGGAATTTGCTGATCAGTTTTCGCGATCGGGTGAATCCAATTTTCAGGGCATCTTCCATTACGAGGGGCAGCAGTTTTGCCGTTGGGTAACTGCAATAGATCGGTCGTTCAAAACCGGCTGCTAGCAGGTACGGTATGCGACCGACATGGTCGATATGCACATGTGTGAGCAACAAACTTTCGATGTTGGATAGCGAAAAATTGATTTCCGGGTTCGGCTGTTTTCTAGCTTCATTTCCTTGGAAAATCCCACAGTCGACAAGCAGACCATGTTTATCTCCCCAATTTAATTGGTGGCATGAGCCCGTGACACCTTCGTGTGCACCATGGTGAGTCAGCTTCATGATTGGTTGAGACGATTTTGAGTTAATGTTCTTGATGTTCGGAGGATCAGAGATTTGCAATCTTTTCCAAGTCTCGACTCGAACTAGCTTAACCAGTGCTAGGGACGATCCGAATGCGGGTGCATTCCCGTAAGACTATTGGAACAGATTTCAGCTGCGTTGCTCTGGTTGGCGTTTCTCGCCTGCCACGATTTTGCAGAGGTATGACCAGACGTGTCAGCAGGGTTGCGATACCAGTGTTGTCGGCAAGGTAACGCTGGTCACCCCACTTGGTTGCCTGAGACCGACACTTCGTTTTCAACACATGGTTATCAAGAGGAATGCTCGCATGTCGAAATATTATGTTCAATCTGGCACGATGCGGACTGTTGTTCAGGCTGAAACGACGCGAAAGGCTGCTTTGTGGGCTGTTCATCAGGCGATGCAGCAGGTTTTACCGATGGAAGGTAATGCGACCGATTCAAGCGACTTGAGAACAGAGATGAATGGTCAGGATGGCGTTGCTGTGCTTTCACAGAGAGTGTGTATCAGTGAGCGTGGTTTTGACCGTGATGACTCAACATCGCTGCCAACGATGGAGGTGGTAAACGAGTGGAATGATATGGTCATCACATTGGATCGGCTCGAGAAAATGCTTTATCGGGCGAAGTGATGTGAATCGAGGTCAGTCTTTTTTCAAGTATCCAGCACTGGTTTGGAAGTACCGGCTTCGCCGCGTCGTCGCCTGCTCCGGCGTTTTGTCCGCGGGGTCAATGTCGGCAAGGTTGGCTTGGCAGTAACGGCATCCAATTTTTTGTAGATGAAATTGAATGTAATCTCTTTGTTCGCTTTCAAGCGTTCCTAAAACAAATTGACCAAGTTCGGACCGGTCTGGGCATGACAGGCGGTTTCTTCTCCAAATTGCACCCAAAGTGTGCAATCCGGCTGATTCTCGTCCACGAACCTCAATCAGACGCTGCCGCAATTGCGAGTTGCTGCGGAGTTCATGTTCAAGTTGCGCACAACGTGCAGGTGAGAGAGCCTCGTCAAAAAATGCACTGAGTTCCGCGTCGCTGAAGTGATTCATGGCAAACTCTTGAAATCATCCACCTTCGTTCGAGATCAGCCTGCGTAGCGACTCAGGCAGAGGGTTACATTTTGCCCGCCGAAGCCAAAGCTGTTATTGAGTGCGTACTGAATCTTGGCCTCTCTCGCCTCATTGGGGACGTAATCAAGGTCACATTCAGGATCAGGATTTTCGTAATTGATCGTCGGTGGCACTACCGAATCACGCATTGCCAGCAGGCACACGATCATTTCAGTGACTCCGGCAGCCGCGATCAGGTGTCCCATCATGCTTTTCGTGCTGCTCACAGGAATCTTGGCAGCATGCTCGCCAAAAACATCGCGACATGCTTTGGATTCAACTTTGTCGTTGACGGTTGTGCTTGTACCGTGGGCATTCACATATTGGATATCGGAAGGTTGTAAACCAGCATCAGCAATGGACATGCGCATGGCCGCAATTCCGCCATGACCATCAGGGGGAATGTCTGTGATGCGATAAGCATCTGCGGTAGTTCCATACCCAGCGATTTCACCGTAGATGTTCGCCCCGCGAGCTTTGGCAGCCTCGAGTTCTTCCAGAACCACCATGGCAGATCCCTCACCCAGGACGAAACCATTCCGCAAACGATCAAAGGGCCGGCTTGCCTTGGTTGGCTCATCGTTGCTTTCGCTGAGCGCCGTGAGTAGGTTGAAACCCGTCACACCAAACGGGTGAATCATGCTGTGTGTTCCGCCGGCCAGCATGGTATCAGCATCGCCGCGGCGAATGATCTCAGTGGCCTCGCCGACTGCTTGGCTACTGGCGGCACAGGCTGTCAAGCAGTTAAGGTTCGGGCCTTGGGCATTGAACATGGTTGCAAGATGAGCGGCTGGCATGTTGGGTTCTTGCTCGAGTTCCTTCGCAGGATTCAGCAATTCAATTCCAGCCTTGATGAATTTCGAAGCGTCGTACTCACCCTCAGCCAACGCAGCGGCCATCATCTGGCTAAATGTCCTGAAATCCTGGTTGCCTTCGCCACTACCCAAGTAAACGCCAAAGCGAACTGGGTCAGTGATGGATTCCAGAACGCCGCTGTCGGCAATTGCCTGTTTAGCGGCGCCAGCAGCAAATTTGGTGTGTCTGCCACGATCTTTCCACTCCTCAGCTGATTCTCCTGAGTCAGTGATGTCCCAATTCTTGACCTCGGCGCTGATCTTGGTAGGGAAGCCACTGGCATCAAAGAGAGTGGTTTTAGCCACCCCACTTTGCCCTTCTTTCAAGCCAGACCATACGGTGTCAGCGTCATGCCCCATTGGGTTGACCATTCCGATTCCGGTTACGACTACACGGCGACGCATCGGGCGAGCTTTCTTGGAAGTGGGGTGAAGCAGTTAGCGGTGGAATTTGACCCATCGCTGTGAGTTTGGGAACTAGAGATTCGTGTATTCTCGGACAGGGTTTCCATCAGGATCAACTGCCACATGGAAAAAATTCATCATCCGCAGCATGTCTCTTAGCATGCCGGGGTTGAACAGTGGGCCATCCGTGAACCGACCATCTTCCAGAAACGCGAACATCAAATCAATTTCCGCTTGAAGTTCGTCGCCTGTGTGACTGAGACAGGTCACCGTTGCTCCGGTATCCTGAACGGCATCCAAGTCAACTGCCAACGAAAGTTGGTCACCATTGCGTGCTGGTTTATGAAACTTTGCCTTGCCGACCTTGGCGAGCACCACGTGCTTATCAAATTGGAAGTTCTCTGAAACAAGAATTCCTCCCATCTGAGCCATGCCCTCGATGATCAAGGTCGGTGGCAGCATAGGAAACCCCGGGCAATACTCATCTAACGCTTCTTCAGCAAGCGTTACATTTTTGTACCCGCGAGCATGACTGCCGCTCACAAATTCGGTGAATCGATCAATCCAAAACCATCGCATTGGTTCATGAACCACAAAGAGAAAAAGTTGGAAACGGGAAGTTGATCGTTCCCAGAGAGCAACATTCTTGAATAGCTAATTCAGGCGTCACTACCGACCTTACTGCCGACGTAACTGCACAGATCGCCAACAGTCAGCAGATTACCGAAGTCCTGAACGCGGGGATTCTGCTCGAACTCACTCATATTGGCCCATGGCATCCGTCGCTTCAGTTCT
>Ga0315330_10000352_pt1 | contig 27783 bp, 18 predicted proteins | sample M140m34915metaG_FD_203453 | JGI IMG/M metagenome (GOLD analysis project Ga0315330, IMG submission 203453) | Ammonia-oxidizing marine archaeal communities from Monterey Bay, California, United States - M1 40m 34915 | ecosystem: Environmental > Aquatic > Marine > Intertidal zone | place: USA...
TGAACACCTAGTTTGCCGATTTACTGCGGTAATGTCGAGCAAGTATCAGCATACTGATCAGCCACATGCTGCCCATCAATAGTGGCGAAATTTCTGGGGAAAAAGCACTGGCCGCGGCTACTGCTAGAAACCCCAAGCCCAAGGGGGCCGCGCCACCCCAGATGTGGCCCGACATGGCGATAAATGCGAAACCACTTAGTGCGGCTGCGGTCTGAAACACGTTGCCCTGATCGTCACCACTGGCGATGGTGATCAAATTGAGTACGGCGAGCGTGACGAGATATGCGATCCAGATTGACCAGACGGGACGTTCTGCCACACTGCTTGGCAGCATCGCACCGTCGCGTGCCCGATAAATAACGAAGAAAATAGCGCACATCATCAGGCCCCGTGCGGGCCAGTAGGCAAGCCAGTTATTTGGTGAGTCAGACAACCACTGCAATCCGTACATCAGCATATGGGCTATGAAAACAATGAAACCGATCATCTCCAACGCCCGGTCCCAGTTCTTGAAATAAGTCTGGTGCTGATCTCGCCGAAACTCACGTGCCATACGGTCTAGCAAACCGCTACTCCCGGCCTCGGTTGGCTCACCGGAAAGATAACGTTCAAGATCAAGTGCGATGTCTTCTGCGGTTTCGTAACGGGCGACTGGTTCAGGTCGCATTGCTCTCAAGCAGATATTCTCAAGATCTGGAGGGATATCCTTGCGTATTTGTCGTGGTGTCGGAGGTTCGTTTTCTGCGAGGCTGCGGAGAATCTGTGCAGCAGAGTCGCCTTCATGAGGGGGTTGGCCGGTGAGCATTGCGTACAGAATGGCACCGATGGAGTAGACGTCGGAAGAAGCATCGGAGTCACTGTTCCCACTCGCTTGTTCTGGACTCATGTAGTGGGGTGTACCCAGAACCTGGCCGGTTTGAGTCAGGATGCTGCCTCCGCGATGTGTTTTTGCCAAACCGAAGTCAGCGACCAGTGGATAGCCATCAGCATTGATTAAAATATTGTCGGGCTTCAGGTCACGGTGGACGATACCCGCACGGTGCGCATAGTGAACAGCATCGGCAATGTCGCGCAGCAAGTTCGCTATTTGCTCGTAACTTAAATCACGCTCATCGACGTGTGCCTGTAGCGTAGGGCCATCGATAAATGCCATCGAAAAATATTCATAGCCCCGCCACGAGCCGATATCAAAAATTGAGATGATGCCTGGATGATCAAGGCGAGCCGCAGCTTCTGCCTCTAATCGAAAACGACTGCGTTCTTCTTTACCTGCCAGCACACCACCACTGATCAGCTTCAATGCAACCCTTCGGTCGAGACCTTCCTGGTGCGCCTGATACACAACTCCCATTCCGCCTCGCGCTATTTCCCTTTCGATCTGATAGGGGCCAATCTTTGCACCTAGGAGAGAGGGTGCATCGGGAGGGGAATTCACCCCAAGCCAATGGTGATTTCGGAAAAACGTAGAAAGTTCGTCTACAAGCTGTGGATATGCTTCAAGATAAGTCGCTGGGTCGGGAGTGTTACCGGAATCAAGCTTTTCGAGATATTCAGCCATGACAGTTTCAAGCACCTGTTGGTGGTCCTGAGACATGTCCTGGGGTGAATCTGGAGCCACCACATCAGATTTATCTGACGTGTCTGGCATGCTGTATTCTTCTTCTGGCGTTTTCTCCATGCGTCACAGTATAAAGGCAAGCTTGCCAGTAGATTGCCTTGAACCGAGTGCTTTCAGGGAATCGGTTGCGTTGCTTGATTGACCCACCCAAATTAGGCTGTGAGTAGAAAGTGACTCTCCACGAGAAAGAATAAAAAATGTCGTTGATCCCTGTCTGGAAAAAATTCTCTCTTGGTCTGCTTGTAACTCTTGCAGGCATGCTAATTCCATGCGAAATGTGCTTGGCGGATGACGGAGTTAAACAACCTAATGTGGTTGTGATTTTGACGGACGATCAGGGCTGGGGGGACCTCAGCCTGCATGGAAATCCCAACCTTTCCACCCCCAATATCGACGCGATGGCACGAGATGGTGCCGAGATCGATCGTTTCTATGTTTGTGCCGTTTGTTCACCCACTCGGGCTGAGTTTCTTACAGGCAGATATCACAATCGATCCGGTGTTTACAGCACATCGGCTGGTGGTGAACGATTCAATTCTGATGAGCAGACGATAGCCGAGGTTTTTCGTGAGGGTGGCTATGCGACCGGATGTTATGGAAAGTGGCATAGTGGAATGCAGTACCCTTACCATCCCAATGCCCGTGGCTTTGATGACTATTACGGTTTTTGCAGTGGGCATTGGGGCAACTATTTCTCACCCATGCTGGAACACAATGGTCGTCTGGTGACAGGTGACGGTTTTATTGTTGATGATTTGACCAATCGCACGATCCAATTTATCGATTCGCATCGCGATCAACCCTTCTTTGTTTACCTCGCTCTGAATACGCCGCACTCTCCCATGCAGGTGCCAGATAAGTATTGGCGAAAATTTGCCGACAAGAAAATTGTGCCCGACCCTGAAGCGGCGAATGCTAAGAACGAAAAATTGGCACACACACGTGCTGCCTTGGCGATGTGTGAGAATATCGATGCCAACGTGGGACGGTTGATCCAGCATCTGGATACGATCGGAGTCGGTGAAGACACCATCGTGATTTATTTTTCGGACAATGGACCCAACGGTGCACGTTTCAACGCCGGAATGCGCGGCCGCAAAGGTTCGACTAACGAAGGCGGATTGCGATCGCCTTGCCTGATTCGCTATCCACGAGGCATTGCCGCTGGGACCAAGGTGACTCGGATTGCAGGTGCGATCGATTTATTGCCGACCCTCGCAGATTTTGCAGGAATTGAATTTGATGCCCCCAAGCCGCTTGATGGTCGATCCATCAAGCCATTATTGACGGGTGGCGGCGACGATTGGGAATCTCGCGTGATGTTCAGTGCATGGAACAAGAAAGCCACTGTTCGTGATGACCGATACCGCCTGCAAATGGGTGGGGGGCTGTATGACATCATCAACGATCCTCGTGAGCAGACCGACTTGACGGAAAAAAAGCCACAGGTGGTGAAAAGACTCAAGAAACAGCTAGCTGGCTGGCTGGCTGAAACGTCGCTGAAGTCCAGTCGGGATCTAGAGACACGGCCGATCACTTTGGCTCACCCAGACGCAGAATATACTCAATTACCTTCTCGAGATGCTCGCGCTCATGGCGGCGTTCGACGTAGTAATCGTTTTCCAAATTGCACGTTCATGACAAATTGGAAAACGTCGGAGGATTCGATTACCTGGGACGTTCAGGTTTTGGATAGTGGGAAGTACGAGGTTCAAATGTACTATGCCTGCAAGCAAGCCGATGTCGGATCGAAAATTGAGCTCTCGATTGGTGATGAAAAAATTGAGAAAACAATTGAAGTTGCCAATGAGGTCCCTTTGATTGGAGCCGCCGAGGATCGTTTTAAACGCGTTGAGGGTTATGTGCGTGATTGGCAGCCGATGACGCTTGGCGTCGTGCAACTCGAGCCAGGTAAGACAAAGCTTACGTTGCGGGCCCGGGAGGTTGCTGGGGCAGAGGTCGCTGACATGCGACTGCTGCTTTTTCGACGTCTTGGTGTGGCAGAAAAACTTGGTACGGCGGATGAAATGGGTGCATCTGAAAAACTGGGTGCGCTTGGCAAATAGGAACGTCGTTGCGGAATTGGCTCCGCACGTTTGGTTGCAGGAAGTCGTTGAGCGTTAAACTGTGACGACTTTGCCGTTTGGCGAATTGTGTTTGCGGTCAGGAGCTCTGTGTGCGGTCGGAAAAACTGTGCTGACCGGTACGAGTGTGACGATCTAACCCAACTGTCAGCGAGAAGAATATTGCTAAGAGAAGACAGTTTCTTTTCTTGGTACCAAATGATGCCTTTCATTTGGATGTTTCTCTCAAGTTGACGTTTTGATTCGTTACGCGATCGATGAGATGCATGTGGCTCCCTCCCTGAAGATTTTCTGTGCCGAAGGTGAAGAAACAGCTGCCCTTCGTGTTGGCCGGCGTCTGGATAAATACAGGCTGTTGCGTCGCTTGGGAGAAGGTGGCTTTGCGACGGTTTTTGCCGCGCACGATCTGATTGAGGATCGTAAGGTGGCGTTGAAAATACCGGACGAACGGTACATCAGCAATTCACAGTCGCTGGAAGATATGCAGCGTGAAGTCCGGATCATGGCGAAGTTGGATCACTCCTGCGTGCTGCCACTGAAAGACGCCCGCTTCATTGATGGCCACTTTGTCATCGTTTTTCCGCTAGGTGAAGAAAGTCTGGCCGATCGATTGAGTCGGCGTATTTCGCGTGCTGCCGCCATCGATTATGTCGTGCAAATGACCAGTGCCGTGGCGTATGCTCATGAGAACCGAGTTCTGCATCGTGACATCAAGCCCGAGAATTTCATTCTGTTTCCCGAGCAATCGATTCAGTTGACCGATTTCGGTTTAGCAAGAATCGAGCGGGGAGCTCACGACGTTTCAGCCTCAGGGACACTGGGTTACATGGCTCCTGAGCAGGCAATGGGGCACCCCTCCTACCGCAGTGATGTATTCTCGCTGGGGCTCGTGATCTATCGTGCTCTGGCTGGAGAGGTTCCTGAGTACCCGTTCGAGTCACTCCCCGCCTTCAACAAACTTCGACGTGGGCTGTCCAGTGATCTGGTTGCATTGATTCGTAAGGCGATTGATCCGAGTCCCAAAAAACGTTTTCGTGATGCCGTCGCCATGCGAAATGCCATGGAGAAGATACGGTTCCCGCTGAGCGATCGATCACTTAGCCTCAAATCCGAGTCGTCCCCCAACACGCTAGCCGTCCGACGTGTCGCCTGATTCCTTTAATGACGAGATGACCTTACGAGCAAGTTGATCAGCCTGCTTGATGACTGGGGCGATCCCCACGCCATGTAATGCGTTGCTGGTGAACGAGAGGCCGGGAATCCTGTCAATCTCTTCGTCGATGATACGGACGCGATCACCGTGCCCAACATGGTATTGGGGCATGGCATCATTCCAGCGGACGACGCGAGTTACGACTGGATTACCTTTCAGTCCAATGAGCTCACTCAGCTCTTCCCGGACAATCGTGACAAGTTCTTCATCTGATTGTTCCAGCAGCTCGGGTTGCATCGCACCCCCCAGGAAAACGCGGATCAAAACGTGGTCTTCCGGTGATCGACCACTGAATTTATGGCTCGCAAAACTTCCAGCGAGAATCCTGCGGTTTTCAGAAAGAGGAACAACAAAACCAAAAGTGTTGACGGGACGCTTGATGTCGTTTGCTGATACTGCTAACACCACGATCGCTGCTGATGCGGCTTCGATCTTGGCCAACTCGGCTGATGCGAGTGGTGCCGTGGGTTCTAATAGGCTGATCGCCGCCTTGGGTGGGACAGCAACCACCACATGGTCAAACTCGTGGTCTGTTCCTGACTCAGTTACGATCCACTGATTCCGGTTTGAACGAATCGACTCGACTGGGCAATTCAGATTGATCGAATCGTCGGGCAACGATTGTGCGATACCGTTGATGAGTCCGATCATCCCGTTCCGAAATGCCCGGAATTGGCCATACCGGGCTCCAGTGCTGCCACGTTCGACTGAATCTTCACCTTTGCGGCGTCGGACCGCTGTTGCTCGGGCAAGTGATCCATATTGTTTTTCCATGCCGGCGATGGCTTGCATGGTGGTTTGCATGCTTAACTTGGTGACATCTGCCGTGTAGATTCCAGCTGACAGTGGGGCAACGATTCGGTCGAGAACCTCTTGCCCCATTCTTCGTTGAACGAATGACGAGACAGATTCGTCTTCATCACCCTTGGGCGGTGCAATCCAGCGTTCCAGTAAGAATCGCAGTTTGCCCTGCAGGCTCAGTAGCGGCGTGCATAGCATCGGCCACAGTTGTGTCGCTCGCATCAGAACGAAGCCCTCAGGAATGGGTACTAGTTGACCATTCCGAACGATGCGGGCTCCACGACCTGACGGTTTGGGTTCGATCAGTTGGTCTTCCAGTCCTAATTCACAGCAAAAATCAATTGCTGCGGACGGTTTCTTAGAAAACATATCCGCACCGTGGTCAATCAGAAATTCACCAACCTGCTCCGTATGGATGACCCCGCCCAAACGAGGTCCACTCTCAAATAAGACCAACTGAATTGATTGATCAAGACGATGCAGCTTCGCAGCAGTCGAAAGTCCAGAGAGGCCTCCGCCAATGATGGCCACGCGGCGGCGCGTTGTATCGTTCAAACGATTAGAGTTCCATGTTTAATGAAAGAGCCGTTTCGCAATTTGGAAGCTTGTGGCTTCTTACTGTCAATTCAGTGGCAGACACCATGGTGGTGCCTGACTCGCGGAAACGACTCGCGGTGGGAGATTCGATTGGAATCTTGGTTTGACAGGAATCGCTTACAGCAACGACCGAAAAATTGCCTGCGGCCCAGTCGTTTTCTGTTGCCTCTTCCCAGTCAGCTCGGCCAGCAGTTCTGCTCAGCCAGCGCCGGGTCCACCTGGAGCTCCAGGTGAAGGCGGTCTTCCGTTGTTGCCACCCGGACTACCCGGTGCTCCGGGGGAGGGAGGTCGACCATTGTTACCACCAGCTCCGGGACCACCCGGTGCTCCTGGCGAAGGTGGTCGTCCATTGCTGCCGCCAGCTCCGGGTCCACCCGGTGCTCCGGGTGAAGGTGGTCGTCCATTGCTACCGCCGTATCCGCCGCCGCCATAACCACCTGACATGTCATCTCCCATATCGTCGCCCATGTCTTCTCCCATGTCTTCTCCGTACCCTTCGTTATATCCACCGAAGCCGCCATTACCACGTCCGTTGCCTTGGTTCGAAGCGACAACTGGAGTTTTGCCAAGAGCGGTGGCGAGAGTGATCAGGGCTGTTTGAATCGTAGGGGAAAACAAACCATCCATCGCTACATGGAATTGGTCAGACGATTGCGAATTTGCCAGTGGGTTGAGTGCTGGGTTGAAGGCTCCCACTACGGCACCCAGTGAATCAATCATCCCAGTCGTGCCAGCGATATCGCCTTTGAGTGAATCAATATTCGCGGCCCATTCGTCTGCAATGGTTTTTGGAACCCAATAACCATCAATCGAAATAAGTTGGATGTCTCGCGAGACGCCATCTTGTTCCACAGTAATGACAGCGACTCCGTCTTTTTCTGACTTGACGGTGACCTGTCGATCGATGCTCAAACCGATTTGGTCAACCAGTTGAGCCAAGTAGGGAGCAATCACTTTGTCCCGTTCGGTTAACCATTGGCCAAAACTGACAGTTTGCAGCTGATTCAAATTTGTAGCTTCTGGTGACAGTCCGATTCGCATCAGATCAGCAAGTGGCAGAATCTGTTCCTCAATCGCATCGAAGTCTTTCGGTGGCAAAGCTTGAATGCGAGGGCTCGAGAGGAACCACGTTTGATGATTGACGATGACGTCACCCAGTCTTTGGGCCGTACCTACCAAACCCTGCCATGAAGCTTGATTCAGTTGAGATGCTGTCAGCTTCACCACATCGTCAACATCTTTTCGGTAGCGAGGAGGTAATGCGTCGTACACGGCTACCAGATGGCCATCGGTGATTGCATCATCGATTTGGTTGATGAAGTCGGCGATACTGGCATTGGCTTGAGGAGGTTGGTAAGCAGGTGCTGGAGACGGAACGGGGAGTGGTTGGGGGGCTGCTGCGGAAGCCGCTGATGCATTGCCCTGCAACTCGGAGACGCGGTCGGCGCGGGACACTTTGAGTTGAGTTGCAAGTTTTTGTGCTTGGATACGACTTTCGCTCCGTAGATCCTCCATTTTGACAGCAACGCGTTTGCCGCCTGCCAGCTCAAGGATCACCGAATCACCCCACAGTCCGACCATCCGAGCCTCTACCGTTCGTGTGCCCCGGAGGTCGGTCCAGAGTTCCGCTTGTGCAGCGAACCCCCCAATCATTGAGAGCGCAGCGACGATTGCGATTCGCGATGCTGATGTGACGCTCCGACGCCATTGGTATTGAAAGAAGGAGGTGCGGTTGCAGCCTTTCGATGTATCCATCGCTATTTGAGCCTTAAAATCGTCGAGAATGCCCATTTCGGCAGTGGGGCGGAGTTGATTGCGGTTCACCCGCATGGGGACTTCCGAATCCATTATATTGAGATTGCGTTTCAAATGCGGCCCCGAAAACCGAGCTTATTTTGTCGAGTTTTGAGGGTTTGAGCCGTTTGTTACGCTTGGAAGGAAATGGATTCAGCGATCAATCCTGCGGAGAGCCACATTGAGTGACATGATCGGTTCGGCACCCTTGGAAGCCGCCGAGGCAACTCAGCTTCGGGAAAAATTTTATAATGCAACGATCATCGAGCGAATCGATGCCAATGATGAGTTGGCTCGCTTTAGGATTCGTCCGGATAATCCCATCCCGTCGTTTGAACCCGGCCAGTACGTGGCGCTAGGAATCGGAAATTGGGAGCGGAGACTTCACGGCACCCAACCCGAGGAAATTCCCGAGAAAAAACTTCGAAAGCTGACGCGTCGGGCATATTCGATTTCCTGCCCCATGCTGGATGCTGAGGGCCGAGTCGCTCCAGTAGACTCGCTGGACCATTTTGAGTTCTATATCACGTTGGTGCGGCAAGCGAGTTCACCTGATAACAAGCCGCCCGTGTTGACCCCGAGACTGTTCGAGTTTGCTGTGGGCGACCGGTTGGAAGTTCAGAAGAAAATCACCGGGCATTACACCCTCCGAGAGGTGGGAGTCAACGATACGGTGTTGATGCTTGGAACAGGAACGGGTGAAGCTCCTCATAATGCAATGACCGCCAAACTGCTTGCTGAAGGACATCAGGGGAAAATTGTCAATGTTACCAGTGTCCGGCGCCGTGTTGATCTCGCGTATGCCGTGGAGCATGCCGAGCTGATGCGGCAGTATGCGCAGTATCGATATTTGCCATTCACGACCAGAGATCCGGAAAATCTTGATGAGTCTCATCCTAACTATGTGGGCAAGCAATATCTGCAACAACTCTTTACATCAGGGCAGCTCGCGGAAGCTGCCGGTGATCCGCTTTCTGCCGAGAATACGCATGTCTTCTTGTGCGGAAATCCAGCCATGATTGGCTACGTGCCACCTGGAGCGGATCCACCTTCCACCCCCGGAATGTTACCTCTGTTAAGGGCTGCTGGGTTTAGCGATGAGGGCGACTCACAAGGGCCGGGAACCATTCGTTTTGAGAAGTACTGGTGAAGATTGAAAACGGAGCCTATCGGAGTTTCGGATTGCCGGTTAAAAACTGTGGGTAAGACAATATTCAAAGTATTACCAGCAGAGTCTCTCTCATGGATCTCTCCAAAACCATCGCTCTGATCCTCGGTGGTGGCCGCGGAACACGCCTCTTTCCGCTGACGAAAATTCGGGCCAAGCCAGCTGTTCCATTAGCTGCGAAATACAGACTGATCGATATTCCGATCAGTAATTGCATCAATAGTGGATTGAATAGGGCATACGTGCTCACGCAGTTCCTGTCCGAAAGCCTGCATCGGCATCTGAGACAAACTTACACGTTTGATCATTTCAATGGTGGGTTTGTTGAATTGCTCGCTGCTCAACAAACCGTCAATCAGGGAACTGACTGGTATCAGGGTACTGCCGATGCAGTGCGAAAGAATTTGGTGCACTTAGAAGAAGACTGGATTGAGCATGTTCTGATTCTTTCGGGTGACCAACTGTATCGCATGGATTTTCGCGAGATGATGCAGACGCACATCGAATCGGGGGCTGATGCGACCATTGCGGGAATTCCTGTTTCTCGAAAAGACGCATCGGCACTTGGCATCATGCAAGTTGACGATCGTGGGCAGGTTCGTGGCTTTGTCGAAAAGCCGCAGACCGAGCAGGAAATCGAGAGCGTGCGAATGGAGCCCAGTTGGATCGACGCCCACGGCATTCCCAGTCGGGGTCGCGATTGTCTGGCAAGCATGGGCCTGTATATCTTCAACAAAGAAACCATGGTTGATCTGCTTAATAGCAACGATCATCAAGACTTCGGCAAAGAAGTATTTCCAGAGGCGATCAATTCTCACAAGGTCCAGGTCCACCTCTTTGATGGGTACTGGGAGGACATCGGAACGATTCGTGCCTTCTATGAGGCAAATCTGAACTTGGCGGGCAACGCACCACCATTCGATATCCGTAACGCTGATGCTCCGATCTACAGTCGTCCCAGGTTCTTACCGCCAACCATCATGGGCGATACCAAAATTACCGGCAGTTTGATTGCTGATGGTTGCCGTATCGGTCAAAACGTCACTATTTCGAACAGTGTGATTGGATTGCGAACTGTGGTTGGTGACAACGTTGTGATTAAAGACAGCGTTGTGATGGGTGCCGACTTTATTGACGACCCTGCAAAATTGGCCGATGGTGTTCTGCCCGTAGGAATCGGTTCGGGAAGCACGATCGCAGGAACAATTCTTGATAAGAACTGCAGGATTGGTTCGAACGTGCATATCGTGAACGAGGCAGGCGTTGACAACCAAGGGGAAGACGATGTGCTGCAGGTTCGTGAGGGAATCCCCATCGTCATCAAGAACGGCCAAATCGAAGATGGATTCCGTTTTTGAAATTGGCTCTGCGAACAACGCACGTAAGAGCTCACGACTTTGTTCAACCTAGCGTGATGAGAATCGCTAACGGTAATCGTCAACGATAATCGTTGACTGAAAGTCGTCATTAATAGCTGTGACAGCCATGCTGTTTGCAGGTACATGGTCCGTCTGATCACACTTCGGTGATGTCGAGCTCATGGCAGTGCTAGCAGGCGTTTGGACTCCTCCAGTAGGAATTCCGCATCACGGAACGGTTCGTAGCTGATGTCTTGCCACCGTACTTTGCCGCGATGGTCAATCAGAAAGGTTCCGTGAAGAGGCTGGTCTTCGAAGTCATCCCAGCAGCGAAATTGTTTGAAGATATGCTTGTCGCCATTACTCAGCAACGGAATGTTGATCTCTTCACCAAAGTTATCCAGACCTTCCTTGAGTTCTTTGACTGTTTCAGTACTGATCGCCACCACATCGATACCAGCTTTTTTGTAGTCATCGTAAAGTGGTGAAAATTCGTGGATCTGTTCGATGCAGTGCAAACAACCAAAGCCAAGATAGAAAATGATGATGCGTGGCTTACCATCAAATTCTTCACCAGCGACCAGTGTTCCATCTGGTGCTTTCGCGCCCCAGGTGGGTGCCTGATACGGTTGCCATCGAAAAGGGCCCAGTTCGTTCAGTGGTGGACGATCCCCCAGGTCTTCTTTTGGTGGCTCGGGTAATCGCCAGTCCGTTTTTGCTCCAGCTGCTTTTGCAACAGGACCAAGTTTGGCCAGCATGGGCGTGTTGAGGTCCGCCGTGCTTGCCGTTTTCTGCAGGGTCGAAAAGTGTTTTTTTGCCTCGTCTTTTTTTCCCTTCTTCCAAAGTAAATCGACCAATATCGCCAGCGGACGAACTTGACTGGGGCCATCTTTGACTGCCTTTTCGGCCAGTTTGATTCCTTCATCAAGTTGACCAATTTCTGCTTGCCATTGTGCCTGAATCAAGGGATTCAAGCGCCCCTTGGGTAATTGTTCTTTGAATACCTTCAGGTCTTTCTTTTTGACTGCTTCGGCGGATCGCACTCGGGCAAGGATTTGGTCAAGTTGGGTGATGTGCCGTTTTACTTCATCAAGGGTTGGGGCAGGTTTTTCTGCTTCCTCGGGTTTTTCCGTAGTCTTCGCGTTTTCGGCATCCTGCGGCTTGTCATCTGTTTTGCCTTTTTCCTCAGTTTTCTTTTCTGACTCGTCTGCCTGTTCGTCCTCGAGATCCAAAACAGTGGTTTGAAGTACCAAACTACGACGCTGCAGTGATCGTAGGGTGCGGGACGCTTGCTTTGTGTCACCGGTCATGAATTGCGCGACTGCAAGCCAGCCAAGCCATTCTTCCTGCTGCGTGTCGTCCTCTGTGGGCTGCAGGTAATTGCCACCAGCTTCTTTAATCAATTCATCCCAAAGAGCATACTCGGTCAAGGTTTGAATCAATCGTTGGCGACCATATTTGTAGCTGCCGCGTTTGTTCCAGGTGTTGTAACGAGGGTGCTGGGGCAGCGAGACCAGATTGCGGGACAGATCTAAGGCATCCTGTACACGGCCAACATAAATCAAGTTGCGAACCAACCATTCGTTGTTATGTGCGAAGTTGTGAATCTGATCAGGCATCAATCTTGTACGAATCATGTGAGCATGATCGACTCTTGCCGATGCTTCTTGTTGCCACGCGGCATCGTTGTATCGTTTCAGCTTGGAGTAGATGTGCCCGGGCATGTGCCACATGTGGGCAATTCCAGGGCTAGCTGGTCCGCACATTGCTGCTGACTGGACAGCATTGTCCGGCCGCGCTGAGTCCCACAAGTGAATCCGGTAGTGGTGGGCGGGGTGCATCGGGTTTGCCGTGAATACTTCGCCTAGCAAAGCATTGACGGCGTAGCGACTGCTTATCTTCACGCCGCTGCGTTCCGCAAGCCAAAGCTGAAGGGCGAGTAGGGCACGAGCTTCAATGTCATCAGGGAAATCATGCAACAGTCGTTCCATGTCACTGAGGTAACGCTCCGTCCGTTTCTTTTTATCTTCGCGTTCTGCTTCGCGGTCCGGTTTTTTGTCGTCTTTTTTTGGCTTGGGAATCAGACGATCCAGCGCTTCGATGTAGAGCGTTTCTCTCTTACTGGTATTCGTTTTACGTAACTCCATCGCCTTATCAATAAAGCCTCGAGCGCGACTTGTATTGTTGGCGTTTGCCATCGTCATGCCCCAATAGGCAATGGCGAGTTCAGGGTCTTCTTTGGCTGCTTGTCGAAACGATCGTTCTGCTTCCAAATACCAAAATCCATGTAGCTGTGCGATTCCCTGCTCAATGAACTTTTGAGCGGCGGGTGTCTTGGCTGAGGTGTCAAACTTGATGGGTGACATCCCTTCAATCAAAACGGCAGCTTGGCGCGGTCCTTCATTGAAGGCTTCCCCGTGATAACTGTGGCCGGCCGCCGGGCCATCGCTGCTGGATTCAGTTTCGGCCTTCGCTGGTTCAGCGGCAAACAGTACTGGGCTTGGAGTCAGGAAAGCAACTAACAGCAGAACGTTTCTTACAGACATGAGCAGAGAAGCTTCAGGTGGGAATTAAGAGGCCTTGAACGGCCCATTGTAACTTGCTTGAGAATTCCCGCTTGGTCTCCACACTTGTTCAGCGTGTAACGACACATTTGGAGCCGAGAATTTCTCGGAACTTGGCTGAATTGCCGTCTTTTAGGCAAAAAGGGGCAGGCGAGCACTCCTTTACTCCCCCGCCTGTTGGACATTTATGATGCTCCTGCCCGCGATTTACAGTCAGTTGGCCACAGATCAGAAGCGATGCTGCACGATTTTGACTGCTCCGGCGAGCGGAATCCCAAACTCTTCTGCATACGCCTCCGCCGTCGCTCTCTCGGGAAAGAGGGTCGCGTACTCCGCCGCACACCACTGCCCAGTGCCAATTTGGAGGAATCTCGGGACTAAGGTGAAACGTTGATCGGCTGCTGGCAGTTTCCATTCAATCAGCCATCCTGCAATGGGGCGGCCAAGATGCCCGGTTTCAGCCTGTTGCTCATCCCAGCTCTCTTCGTCGAATTCGTACATCGTGTACCTCACTCTGTTATCACTTGGAAATTTGATGACATTCCAAAGATGACACGGCGGTGTGACACGTTTGGTCACAGATTCAATTTTTGGTAACCGAAGCACGATTTGCTACAATTCGGACGTGACTTATATGTCCCGCCTGTATTCCTGCCCGCAATATCCACTTTTCTCCTCCCTCCACTGAGAAAGTTTTTTCTCTCAATGGATCATCATTAGGGTGGCTGATGTTTCCCAAATCTCCACGCTGCCAAGTGGTACCTTTGCCACAAAAACAAGTTGCATTTGTCGTTGATGGTCAAGAGCGATTGCGATGGCACGCGGCTGAGGATGCTCCGAGACCATTCTTCTTTCCGCTGACCGGACCCTCCGGATTGCCATTAACGCGTATGGGGCACCCTGGGGCACCCAATCATGATCATCACCGATCGATCTGGTTCGCTCATAACAAAGTTCTTGGGATCGATTTTTGGTCAGACACCACTGACGCGATCATTCGACAAGAACAATGGCTCGCCTATCAGAATGGCCCAGAAGAGGCGAGTATGGCAGTGGAACTTGGCTGGTACGATGGGCATGATCCCGCCCCATTGCTTAAGCAAAAATTAATAACTGCCATCATGCCAGCAGACAACCACGGTGTTCTAATCGAAATCCAGACAACATTGAATTCCATCGCGGAATCCCTCGAATTGGAACAAACTAATTTTGGTTTGCTGGCAGTGCGGGTGGCTGGGTCGATTTCGGCCGTTTTTGGTGACGGTGTTTTGACAGGCAGTAATGGTTTGCAAACAGAAAAAAAACTGTTCGAAAAAGCTTCGGCTTGGATGGATTACAGTGGGTCTGTTGATACAGGAGTTACCGAAGGCCTAACGTACTTTGACCATCCGGAAAATGTGACTTATCCAAGCAAATGGCATGTGCGAGATGATGGCTGGATGGGTGCATCCGTTTGCGGCGATGCCCCAATCATGTTGTACCGAGATAGACCAACGACATGGCGCTATATGATTCATGCTCACGCTGGGCCTGCAAGTATCGAATTCGCGGACCAGCTTGCAGATGACTTTGGACGTCGGCCACCCTTCATGATTCAACCCGCCAAGAAATCCCATCATAAATATCAGATTGAGAGAACATCCAATGAGTGACTTTACTCGCAAGCCAGCTTCGGAAATAGATTCAGTTGCTGCAATTCGTAGCAGTCAGCACGAAAGAGATCGCCGACTGTTTTTGAAGTCAGGTGTGGCATTGGCAGCTGCGGGAGCAATGACATCAACAGCTCATGCAGATGATCCCGAGAATCCAACGCAAGATTCGCCTGGTGATCGTGTTGTCATGGGTATCATGGGCGTTAATGGTCGTGGTAGTGCAATCGCAAGGGGAATGATGGCAGCGGGCAATACTGAGGTTGCCTATGTCTGTGATGTTGACACTCGGGCAGCTGGTCGAGTCAGTGAATTGGTGGGTGAAGTTCAGAAGAAAGAGCCCAAGGTCGTTGGTGATTTTCGCCGTATCCTTGATGACACTGGTGTCGATGTGCTGGTGGTGGCGGCGCCAAATCATTGGCACGCGCCGGCTACCATTTTGGGTTGTTCTGCTGGTAAGCACGTCTACGTTGAAAAGCCCTGCAGTCACACCCCCGAGGAAGGCGAGATGGCAGTCGCCGCAGCCCGGAAAAATAAACGTATCGTACAGATGGGAACGCAGCGTCGTTCATGGCCCGGTATCGTTGAAGCCATTCAGCGTATTCATGAGGGGGCGATCGGCAAGGTGCTTTATTCACGTACTTGGTACAACAATCGCCGACCTTCCATCGGGGTAGGCAAGACTGTTGATGTTCCAGATTGGCTGGATTGGCGTTTGTGGCAAGGACCAGCCCCCGACCGACCTTTTAAAGACAATGTCGTGCACTACAACTGGCATTGGCACTGGGATTGGGGTAACGGTGAACTAGGCAACAATGGGGTACATGGTATCGATGTGGCACGCTGGGGGCTGGAAGTGGATTACCCCAGTCGTGTAACCGCTGGTGGAGGTAAGTATCGTCATGATGATGATCAGGAAACGCCCGATACTTTGATGGTAACGATGGATTTTCCAGAAGGAAAATCCATTACCTGGGAAGGGTTGAGCTGGTCACCTTTGGGAGCACATGATTCCGGGTTTGGAATCAGTTTTCATGGCTCCGAGGGTTCGCTTGTGCAACAGGGAACAGGTTATGTCATGTACGACATGAAGGGAAAAGAAATAGCTACCGGCAATGGTGCCGGTGGTGATAAAGATCACTTTGCTGATTTTCTCAACGGTGTACGTACCGGGCAGTTAACTAATGCTGATATCGAGATCGCTCATAAGAGTACCTTGTTGTGTCATCTGGGCAACATCGCGTATCGGACCGGGACTGTTGTCAATACAGACGCGGCGAATGGCCATATCAAGGATAACCCAGCAGCTCAGGCGTTATGGGGACGGGAGTATGCACCCGGTTGGCAACCTACTGTTTGAGCCAGTAGCCACTACTGAGTTCATGATCTATTCTTGAGGTGAGATGCACGGCTGGAGTCGTCATTCCGGTTGTGCGTCACAACACTGCGCACGTTATCTTTCTGAATGCAGGCCCGTTCCGCGTGTAATGGATTCAACTTTGATCGCTGCGTCACGCATTGACGTTGTCGGATTAAGTGACAGAATGCCAGGACAACACGCCACAATTCTGCGAGCATGCCGTGGTTTCAGATAACGAACGACATATTGGACTTGGATCGGCAACGGGTATAGGCGTTGGTGCGATCGTGGGCGGTGGGATCTTGGCTCTCGCTGGTGTTGCTTTTGCAACGACTGGACCGGCTGCCCTGTTGGCATTTGCCTTGAATGGTGTCATCGCTTTGTTGACGGCATTGAGCCTCGGTGAGATGGCTTCGAAGTTTCCTGAGTCCGGTGGCACTTACGCATTCAGTCGTAAGGTCTTGTCGATCGAGGCTGCTTTTGCTGTTGGCTGGATTGTTTGGTTTGCCTCGATCGTTGCTGCGATGCTTTACGCGGTTGGCTTTGGATACTTTTCCGTGTTACTGCTCCGCGAGTGTATCGACACGTTGGGGTATGCCTTGCCTAGGTCGGTAATGGACCAGCGTTTGGTGCCATGGATTGCAATTTTGGCGGTGCTGACACTGGCAGTTGGGCTGGTGTTGAAGTCCGGGGGAGGTGGTAGCTGGGCAAACGCGGGGAAGGTTCTTGTCTTCGGTATTCTGATTCTAGGTGGTTTGTGGTCGGTTGCTCGGCAACCATTATCGACAACGCAGGCTTCACTTCAGCCATTCTTTTCGTCCGGCGCGGTGGGGCTTTTTGAAGCGATGGGATTCAGTTTCATTGCTTTGCAAGGTTTTGATTTGATTGCAGCCGTTGGCGGAGAAATTCGGAATCCCGCTCGTAATATTCCTCGGGCGATGGTGTTTTCGCTCGTCATCGCGCTGCTGATCTATCTACCCCTGTTGTTTGTGATTACGACCGTTGGTGTTTCTGATGGACAAGGTATTGCGGATGCTGCGGCTGAGAATCCAGAGGGGATCGTCGCTATTGCTGCCCGGAATTATCTTGGGCCGGTTGGATATGGATTCGTACTCGTTGCTGCTGTGCTATCGATGTTTACTGCACTGCAGGCGAATCTCTTTGCAGCATCGCGGATTGCATTGGCGATGTCACGTGATCATACGTTGCCATCGGTGATGAGCCGTTTGTCACCTCGTCGGCACACGCCGATTCATGCCATTACGGTGACGGCTGGGCTGATTTCAATCCTTGTGATTGCACTTCCAGATGTCGCGGCAGCGGGGGCTGCTGCTAGCTTGATCTTCTTGATTACTTTTGCCATGGCTCATTGGCTGGCGGTGTTAGTGAGGCGTCGCAGTGTTAGTCAGCCACCTTTTCAATCCCCCTTGTACCCTGCCGTGCCACTGATCGGTGGCACAGCCTGCGTGGCTTTGGCCGTGTTTCAGGGATTGGTTGTTCCTTCAGCTGGAACGATTGCTGTGGTTTGGCTAAGTATTGGAGGCATCCTTTTCTTGACGCTCTTTGCTCGGAGGGCACGGCTAAAAGATGTTTCCAGCATGGCGGCCAATCCAGAGCTGCTCAGGTTGCGGGGCAATTCACCATTAGTATTGGTGCCGATCGCAAATCCTCGCAATGCCGAAGCAATGATTTCACTCGCCAACACGCTGGTACCCGCCGCTGCTGGCCGCGTATTGTTGCAGACCGTTGTGGTCGCTCCCAGTTCTTGGGATCCCGATGCAGATCCCGCGCCAGCAGATCAGTCTCAGGCTGTGCTGAGAGAGTTGATTCGAGCATCCTCGAAACTTAAAGTCCCGGTGGAAACTCTGACCACCGTATCCCCAGATCCGATGCCCGAGATTGCTCGTGTTGCTAAGCTGCATCGTTGTGAATCGGTGCTCTTGGGGCTTAGTAAAATCGATAGCGATCAAGCTGATTCACCACTGGAGACATTGTTGGGGAAACTTGAGAGTGACGTTGTTGTTCTCAGGGCGTCCGGCTCATGGAGTCTATCAGAGACTCAGCGAATTCTTGTGCTGGTCGCAGGACGTGGAGGGCACGATCATTTACTAGCTCGACTCTTGGCAAGTTTTTCGCGGCAACAAAAATGTATCGTGACTTTCATGCGGGTTCTGCCCGCTGCTGTTGATGCGACAGAATTCAGGCGTGCCAAGCGTGATCTGAACCGAATGGCTCATGATAATGTTTTTGGGACTTCCGAGCAGATCGTTATTAAGAGTGATGATCCTGTTGAAGTAATTTCTGCCGCTGCTGAAGGGCAGCTTGTGATATTGGGCGTCCAACGCATCGGGCCCCGACGGAAACTCTTTGGCCAGTTCACGCGAAAGATTGCCAACCAAACCGATAGTCCGCTGATTGTGATCAGCCGACGGGGTTGAACAAGCCATTCATAGTTGTTGTTCAAGGCCTGTCGCTGTCTCTCATTCGCCAGGTGAAGTGTCAGAATCCAATGTCAATCAACATCGAACTCGACGTAGTGCATGGGATTGGTGCTAATAACCCATGAACGACGAGGGCAGTTGTGGAAGTCAGTCTTGGCAGCGTGGGTGAATCTGAATGGCGGCGGTTTGGGCCCTGGGCTCAGCCGAAGAGGCATTAATTTGGGTCGGATGTCGAATCCACATCGGTGGACAGTTGCTTCAGTTTTGGACGGCGTTTTCTGCGAGTTTTTTCAGGAACCATTCCACGCATGGCTTCCAGTTTTCCAAAGCAGAGCAGTCGATCGTTTGGTTCCAAGGTTCGCTTGAGACGAGGATTGGGGATCACCGTATTTCCTCGGTAAAGGGTTAACACATTGATGTCCTGCTCGGGGAGGCCAGACTCATCGATTGTTTTTCCGATGAATTCGGAACCCTCTGGAATATGGATCTCGGTGACGCCATACCCTCGACTAACGGAAAGGCGTTGGCGAACATCCACTTCAGGAAAGTCGATTTGAGCGGCGATGTAATCAACAATTGCGCCCGCGATATCCAGTTGAGTGCAGGTCTCGATCCCCTCAAGCCCAGGCGAGGAATTGACTTCCATTACTTGTGGGCCTTCGTCACTTTCCAGCATGTCAACGCCAGCAACACGTAGTCCCATGATTTGTGTGCATCGTACTGCTGTTTGGCAGTAGGTTTCGTCCAGAATGACTCGTTCGGTTCGGCCACCACGGTGAACATTACTGCGATACTCTTGTCCCTGAGCAACACGTCTGATGGCAGCAACGACACGATCACCAACGACAAAGGCACGAATGTCTTTGCCTTTACTCTCGGAAACAAACTTCTGAATCAAGACATTTTGTCGAGTGCTTTGCAGTGTTTCTATGATGGCCTCGGCAATCTTGACGCTTTCAGCAAGGATCACGCCAACGCCCTGCGTTCCCTCGAGTAACTTGATGATGATGGGGACGCCGCCCACCCTTTCGATCGCTGGTAGAACATCCCGTTTCTCTCGGACAAACGTCGTCTCTGGAATGCCGATTGCATGACGGCTAAGAATCTGCAAACAGCGCAGCTTGTCACGAGAGTTGGCAATGCCTGCCGAGGATGCAGCGGAGAAGACATCCATTTGTTCAAACTGGCGAACGACAGCAGTGCCAAAGTATGTGATCGAGGCACCAATGCGGGGTACGATGGCGTCGTAATCACTCAGCGGCTTTGAGCGATAGTACAGGTCAGGTTCGCCTTTCTCCAAGTCGATGGAGAATCGTAGTGTATCGAGCACCTTGACCTTATGACCACGTTTGCTGGCAGCTTCTTTCAGACGACGCGTGCTGTAGCAGTTGGAGGCACGCGAAAGAATAGCAAGCTTCATCTCAAAATCTCGGTAGAGTGACTGTTTACTGCTTCAAGTGTTGTCGGGTTTCTTGGCTCGCTTGGGGCGACCACCAAAATAGGATCTTCCTGGGTCGACCAGCATGCGCCCACGCATCGCCTCACGTCCGACCAGCATGCGGAAACCCATTTGTGACCGATCTGCCAGCGTTAGGTCAATCGTCCACTCCTGATCCAACCATGAGGCTGTTGTTTGAATCACGATACGGTCCGTCGCTTCGCCACTGGAACTGCGCACGCTGCGGATATCATGCACCTCAGCGACGCAGCAGACTTCCATTTGTTCTCGGCGTTGGATTGGGTGTACCTTGAATCGAACTAACGAACACCCTTCCTGCTGGAACTGTTCGATGTCATACGCATGCAGGCTTGAGGACCGGGCACCTGTGTCGATTTTTGCCTTGATCCGTGGTACGCCGAGGTCGGGTAGTGACAACCATTCACGCCATCCGATGATCATCAAGGGTGAATCGGTATTCGGATTTTGCTCGGCTTTGGACAAGAGTTTGCTCTTACGATGCTGAATTGCAGACTGTCTCACCACGTCTCCCTCAGTTGAACTCTCACATCGTGGATTGTCCAGATGGGAATTTGACGTGGTAAATGCACCTCACGCCCTCAATGGGATTGGTGCACCCTCGTCGTGTGGTTTAGAATCCGAGCCCCAGATACCGGAGTTATTGTGGTGAAACGTCGACAATCCCAGTCCCAACCGACGCAAGCAACTGATGCTGAAAAACCGCGGGTCCGTCGCATTGGGTCGATTGTGGGCCAGCTGATTTCTCGGCGTGGGTATGCGCAGGTGTCAGCCAATGAGGCGATTCACCAATTGCTGGTCTTGGAAGTCGGACCCGAACTGGGTGGAGGTCTGCAGGTGGGTAACTTGAGGCAAGGCGTACTGCATATTTATGCCTCGGATTCAGTCACCCTTCAGGAATTGAATTTCCGAAAACGGGGCATTCTGAAAAGGATTCAGCGGGAACTCCCTGAGAACAAAGTCAAGGATTTGAGGTTTCGCATCCAGACATGAGCCCGAGCAAAGAATTGCCAGACTACACCGTTGGGTCTGATGGTCTGCGACGTTGTTGGTGGTGTGGAGATGATCCGCAATACATCGAGTACCATGACCGCGAATGGGGCAAGCCTGCTGCAGATGATCAGCAGTTGTATGAGAAAATGTGTCTTGAGGGATTTCAGGCAGGTCTGAGTTGGATCACGATTTTGCGCAAACGTTCTGCATTTCGTTCTGCATTTCGCGATTTCAAGATTGAGAGCGTTGCCAAATTCTCGTCGTCGAGAGTCGAGAAAATGCTACTCGATGCAAAAATTGTTCGGCATCGCGGCAAAATCGAGTCGGCGATCAATAATGCCCAACGGGCCCTCGAGTTGCGGGATGAATTTGGATCACTGGCACACTTTTTCTGGCAGTTTGAGCCAGCTAAACCCAAATATCTTGATCACCGCAAGGAAATGACGGCTCACCGCCCTGAGTCGACAGCTCTTAGCAAAGAACTGAAAAGACGTGGTTGGTCATTTGTGGGACCCACGACTTGCTACTCTCTGATGCAAGCCATGGGAATGGTCAATGACCACCTTCGTGAGTGCCATCGGTGGAAAGCAATCGAGCAATTGCGTTCTGAATTTTCGCGGCCCTGATTGATGTTTCGCTGTGACTTCAATGGTTGGTCATTTATCTTTGTTCTGCTTTTTGGGATTCCGCTTACGCTGTATGGAATCAGTGAACGGTGAAAATTCGAATATTACCTTGTCCCCGTCACGCGGATCACCTGTCCGACTCATTTCACTTGTCAAACGCTGGTGCAGGTCTTCCCGGATTTTTTGAGCCGTTTCTAAAGGGGCGAGGTTCTTGATGCAGTGTGGATCTTTTTTGATGTCATACAACTCATATCGAGGGGCTCGGCCAACCGCATATTCAAAGAAGTCAGGTGATTCTTTACGGTGCGTGATGACCCATGCTTTGGTCGGACTCGCGTCGAGGTCACCAAAAGCGGCGAAGGTGTTTGCTCGTAGAGTTTCATAGTCTGGCATAGCGGATTGCTCTGTACCGAACCCGGGTCCTGTACCCATCGGCCAGCGGTCGGGTGTGAAATTGATGATGTAAAGATATTGGTCCGTTCGGATTGCCCGTTGAGGATATGGTTTATTGCCTGTGCGGGCATGTGCGACATGTCGCTCTCGACCTGTGAAGACCGAATCACGGCTCGGATCGATGAGTCCGGATGCATTGCTTTTGAAAATCGGAGAAAGTGACTTTGCGGTCATGTTCTTGGGAACGTTTACACCTGCAGCCTCTAAGAAGGTTGGAGCCAGGTCGGGCAAACTAACGAAGTCGTCCACGACTCTACCTTGGGCTGCAATGCCCTTGGGCCAACGAATTGCCAATGGCACTTGGGTACCCAGATCGTAAAGGCTACATTTTCCACGTGTGATGCCCGGAATGCCATGGTCACCACTGACGACAAGGATGGTGTTTTCGAACGCATTGATCCGTTTCAGTTCTTCAATCAGAACGCCTAGGCCTGCATCAAATGCTTGTGCCTCGCCGAGGTAGTCTGCAAAGTCTTCTCGGACGACTGGAACATCTGGCAAAAAGGGTGGCAACTTTCCTTTCAATGAATCAGGGTCGATGCCCCACAATTCTTTGCCGCTACCGGCAATCCATTTGCGATGACAGTTGGTAGGACCGAACCAATAGCAGAACGGTTGATCATTATCTGCCCTTCCATCGTCGTCAGGGTCGAGAAACGATCGAACATTCTTGCGGACTTCTTCAAGCAAAAATTTCTTTCCGGCATCACGGTCCGGATTTTTCATTGCTGACTGTGAGAACTGATTGAATTTGGTTCCATGACGATTGTGGGCCCGTGGTTGTCCACCGTGGGGAGCATTTACAGGAGTTCCAGGGCTCCAGACTTTGTAGGTATGTCCGATGCGGTATCCAGAATCCTCTAGCAACAAGGGGTACGCGGGTATCGACATGTCCCAGATTGCGCCCTGCAAAATCGCCGCGCGGTTACATCGCCAGAAATGTTGACCTGAAAGCAATGAACTCCGGCATGGTGTGCAGGACGGAGCGCTGACAAATGCTCGCGTGAATAGAAGCCCGTCCCCCGCAACGGCGTCAAAGTTGGGAGTTGAAATGTGGTCGTTAATTCCACCAGGTGCCAATTTGCCGTAGGCACTCGCGTACTTGCCCCAGTCATCGGCAAATGCCATCACAATATTGGGTCGGTCAGCAGCCAACACGGACCCGGTGGCTGCGGCTAAAGTTAGCAGCAACGCAGCTAGAAAGGGAATCTGGAAAAATTTGCTGATTGATTGCTTTTGGTTCATCGATTCATGCCCACAAAATTAGCGGATTCTGTCTGACTTGAGTTTAGTCCAATTTCTCCCGAGAGTGTGGGGAACACTCGGTCATATCAATCGATATTTGTGTGCAATGAGCTGGACTTGCTTGTCCGTAATTTACGCCTACGGAAGAAATCAATGAGCAGGCTGAACCTTTCAGTGGCATTGCTAGGAAGAAGGGCATTGCTAGGAAGAAGGGCATTGCTAGGAAGAAGGGCATTGCTAGGAAGAGGGGCGTTGCCATGGAGATAGATGTGTGATGACAATGCAGGCGGCATCCGATGGCTGCCTCCCCTGGCTCTGTGACCTGATGACAACGTCGAGAGATTTTTATGAACGATGAATCTGCTGATGAGACGAAAGCGAGTCCTGTTCCTCTTTCCGCTTCAGCCCGGCGAGTCTTGGGTGTCTTGGTCGAGAAAGCCAAGACAACTCCCGACAATTACCCTCTCACCTTGTCCGGAATCGTGACCGGCAGCAACCAGAAATCAAATCGTGATCCAAAAATGGACCTTGATGATGAAGACGCGTTGCTGGCGTTAGATGAACTACGCAGGCTTGGTGCAGCGCGGGAGGTTCAGGGTTCAGGACGCGCGACTAAATATCGGCATTCAGCTTACGATTGGCTGGATGTCGATGGAGCGGGTTCTGCGGTGATGACAGAGTTGTTGTTACGAGGTCCCCAAACTTTGGGTGAATTGCGCACACGAGCTTCTCGAATGCACCCATTCCCTGATCTGAACACGATGAAATCTGTGGTGAGTGGTTTGGCTGAAAAGGGATTGGTGGAATCGCTTACCCCACCCGGCCGAGGCCAGACATTTTCACACACCCTGTACCCGCCACAGGAACGTCAATTTTTAAACGCGAAACTTGAAAAACAGAATGCGGCAAAAACTCCAGTCGTTGCAACGGAGTCTACCGATACAAATCGAACAGCAGTGGACCAACTGTTGGATCGGTTGGAGACAGTCAATAATCGCATCGATACGTTGGAGAAACGATTGGCGGATCTAGAGAATCCCAATTCTTCAGATTGAGTCGCGCTGGCGGCCAATGCTCACTTCCATTGGCAAAGGGACTCGACATAGTCCGCGCTGCCATCGCGTTTCCATGGATCCAATTGTGCCTGTGTCTTCAGTTGCTGGCCACGCTGCAAGGGTGTTGCAAAAAAGGAGCAATCAATTTCTGGTAAGGCGCTCATGTCGCCCCACAGTTTCTCAAACTGGGCGACGGGAAAGACGTCTTCTTGGGCGTGTCCCCATCGTTTTTTGACATCTTTCAGGGTGATGTAGGTGGGAAGCCGAGAGGCCATTTTTCTAACTGCGGTGCTGACGCGCGGCTCGTTATCGAGATCTTTTCGCTCAAGCCCGAATGACGCAAGCAGTTGATCGATGCTAATCCACGTCGTCATCGAATTGTAGAAAGTCAGATTGAATTCGGCCTCATCATTAGGCATGGCAAGCCCTTCCACCAATCTTGGTCGGCCATTGACTGACGCTAATCCTCCGCCTCGATCGTCGATGCGTCGCCCAATGACTTCAAAGCTGAGTGTGTTTTGTTTTTCGATGTGCATTCCGAGCAACCCGGGGTCGACATTGGCGCCGAGGGTATCAATGTTGTGGAGCATCAGGTATTCGAGCTCAGGCTGATCACTGAGCATTTGATTCAGTATTCCATTGAGTAACATGTTGGGCACTTCATACCAGTGACCAACGGGGTGGATGCATTGGTGTGGCAGGTTGTCAACGTAATCAGTTCCCTCTCCCATCTGTTTGGCCCAGCCCATCAGTGCTGCCCGCGCGCTTTCTCTCATTTTCTGTTGTTGTTCATCCAGAATCTGCTGGGCTGTTTCTTCCCAGAGAAAGCGAAGATCCCGAATCATGGGGATCATCCGCATCCCGATGCTCCGGCCAGCAGAAACGTAGACTTGATTTTTGAGTCCGTGATTCTGGTGCGTCGATAGGTGCGTCCGAATGGCGTCATCGGTTAAGTAACTGGTGGTAAAGACATGAGGAATCGAACCGTTGCAATCGTTGCTCGTTTTGCGATTCTTTGCCAAATGGACCTCAATGAAACTTCGGTGGCGACCTGAGAATCGGTTGAAAGGATGGAGTGCTTTACAAACTCCAGCACCTTCGGTCCAACGACTTCCCACTCCGGCGGCTAAAGTGACGACTCCAACCTTACCCTGCTGGATGGCCTGATGTCCTAGTTCAATGAGTTGGGCAGGAATACCAGACCGGGTTTCGATGAAATCTTCTGGTTTGATATCTTCCAACGTCATGTTGTTGGGAAGACGATTTTGAGCGAGGCCAATTCTCCCACTTTGTAAATCACTTCGGATCGCTTCATGTTGCTGTTGGTCAAAACCACAGCCATTTAGAATCTGTTGCAGATTGGCTGTTTGCGCGTCTGCTGCGGTGGCTTGCGGCAGAATACTGTCCAGCAGTTTTGTATGTTTATGATTATCGCTGGCGCGGCACTGTTGTCCGAGATGCTCCAATTCGAGACGCTGGTTAGCGCTTAGCTCCCTCATCGAGGCACGCAACATGCCAGGAAGTACAAGCGAATAATATTGCTCCGGCATCCCTGCTGCAGGTTCGTCAACGAAATTCGCTTTGGAGCCGTCATCGTTGATTTTGAAGTCGTAGACGACTGGATCCATCGCAAACGGCAGCGAGGTTTGCAGAAGCTGTTTGGTTTGGATCAGAGTACGGCCGAGCCAGTCCTGAGCTGATTGTTTGATTTCAGGATCAAAAATGAAACCCATGCCCCCACCCGACATGCCACCCAGCATCCAGAAACCCCAGAATTCATCACCATACTTTTCGCGGCATTGTGTGATTAATGAATCGGTAAAGCGATTTGTCGCCCACGGAATGATCGTTTGCAGAGGGCCTTCGAAATTGCGGGTCGTAGCATTGCCGATTCGCTGCAGATCACCATCACCTAATGCTTCGACAATTTCATCAAGAACTTTCATCGCATCGAAACGACCCTCCCACTCTTCTTCACTTCGAAGCAGGTAATGCTCTGTGACCATTTCCAAAATGGGACCAACATTTTGTGCCATCCCACCGTGCACCAGTACCAACGAGTCCTGTATTTTCTGTCTCGCTTCACAGGAAATTTCACGTTCGGACATCACATGGTGCGTCGGCATCAACCGCCCACGGCTAATCCCAAATTCGGGATCACCGTCCTGAGCCTTTGCTCCCTCGATAAGTTTGATTCCGGGCCAGACACCACCTGAATCCTGCCAACCGCCACCGCTCCCACCAATCCACTCGCCCAAGATCGCGCGTGCTGCGACAAGCCGCCGATCGCTCTCCTGCAATGTGCCAGTCAGGCTTGTTGTCTGATTGGTGGCCCGCATCATCAATGCAATCAACGAGCCAAGAAGATTGGTCGACACAGCCAGTCGGGACCCCTTGGGAATGTCGTTGATCTTGCTGACCACCTCGATTCCTTTGCCGCTACCTACGATACGGGTCAATAGTCCCGTGAGTGAATCTCCGCATCCTTCCAGTCCGGGTGGAACAATGCCGGAGGCAATGACAGCAGCTTTGAGTAGCCCTAAGTGATCCTGAGCAAAGTCGAACATGCTGGCGATTGAATCAACCTCTACTGTGGCTCCCAAGTCCACGCTGGTCAGTCTTATGACTGGACGATCAATCACTCTGAGGTAAGTCTCAATTGGAGGACTTGTGGTTGTATCACGCCCTCTCACCCCGAGGTCGACAGATACGTTGAGCACGCGGGCTCCTTCTGGGAAATCCATTCCAAGAAAGAAGATATCACTCCACGCGCTGTGAGAAAAATCCATGCGTACCGCAGTGACTTCACGCAGAATCGGCATTGCGCCGGTGTCTGGATGTGGTTGAAGTATCTCCGGGCGAATTCTTAATGGCTGTTCAGCAGGATGACCCAACCGGAACATCCATTGGTTGCCTTTCACCGTTCGGACACTCTGGCGAACTTGATCAGCAAGTGTCTGGAAAGCGAGCTGATGATACGCTTGTGCCAAAGCACTTGCGACGCCATCACAGGGACCTTGGTCTCGTTGTGTCAGCAGAAATGAATCAATCGCCTCAATGAAACGTCGAGAAAGTAAGTGCTCGTATCCTGTGTAAGGTATATATCCCGACTGTGTAGCGTTGAGCTGTTTTGGCAGATGGTAGCGATAGATAGCTGACAAGAAAAAGAGAGCACGAACACGGTGGTAGAGGTTGTCCTCCTGTCGCCGGAAACGATCCAAGTCCTGACAATGGCCGAGAAGTGTTTCCAGATTTGCACCGGAACATACCGAATCGAGAGAGCGGTT
>Ga0315330_10000354_pt1 | contig 27752 bp, 35 predicted proteins | sample M140m34915metaG_FD_203453 | JGI IMG/M metagenome (GOLD analysis project Ga0315330, IMG submission 203453) | Ammonia-oxidizing marine archaeal communities from Monterey Bay, California, United States - M1 40m 34915 | ecosystem: Environmental > Aquatic > Marine > Intertidal zone | place: USA...
AAAGAGAACAAAAAAGAAAAGGAAGAAAAGGATGGGAAAATCCCCCAAGAAAAGGAGGACCAAAAGAAAAAGGAGGGGAAAATCCCCCAAGAAAAGGGGGAGAAAATATTAATTTTTTTGTATGACTTTAAAAGTTGTTTTAAATTCGTAAATCATCAATAGTTTTACTAACGAAATGTATATATCCCTTTTTTTGGTCATAATGTAAATGAAATGGTTGTAATGTTTTTGTATAATAAAATTTTAAAGAATTCATATTTTTTGTTTTAATTATTGGATATTTATTATATAAATTTATTCTACTCTTCGTTTTAGTAGAAATTGGTGATTTATCTAATACTGTAATATGATATTCTATAATAGTTCTGTCTATATTTTCCGGTAAGTCTAGATTGTGTATTTTTTTCATATGTTTTTGTAGATGTGATTTTTGTGCAAATCCTCTGTCACAATGCATACACTGATGAGGTCTTTCTTTCTCAGGTGTATGTTTTGAATATATATGATTTATCAATTGACATTTTGGACCACTAGTTTTGTAGTTACAATGTGAACATCTATGCTCTTTTTTTATTTCATTATTATTACATTTTTTACTATGATACCATAACCCTGATTTACTTGTAAAATCTTTGTTACAATGTTTACATATATATATTGTCATTCTTTGATTATTAATATTAAAAAATAAAAAAATCTCAAAAAGTATATTCAATTTTTATAATTATTTAAATACTTAATTCCAATTTTCATTTATTTCTTCATCACTTGTATCATCTTCACTAATCCATTCAGTTTCATTTTCTGATTCCAACATAGTTGATGACAAAGGTTCATCATCGTCAACTACAAAACAATTTAAATTCTTATGATTTTCAAGGTATTCGTCGTCGTAAAAATTCCCTCGATTGTAACCTCTGTCATATGTATCACATCCTGAAAATCCAGACCCTCCAATAAAAGTTTCATTAATAATATTGACAGGTTTACGACTTACTCTTCCACTCTTGGTCTTAAATGCACCACTAGTTTGAGCACATTTTGAATGATGTATGGTTGAAATTTCATCTTTGACATGATTAACTACCATTTTTTCAACTTCATATGGTAATATACCACATGCAATTGCAACTGCATTTTGAGGTTTGACAGTTGTAATGCGTTCACCTACTTCAATGTGTTCGTTACATGTCGCACAATATGTATTTTTACGCGCAGTTGAATCTTTTGTGTTTGATGTCAGATGACTGTTAATCTTAATTGGCATACTCATAGAGCGTTTTGGGATGACAATTTTCAAATTTGGTTTACGATGCGCTTTTTTTATAGAAGTAATACGTCTGTGAACGAGTGATTTCATTAGTCTTTTACACTGTTTTTGATACTATTTTTATTTTTAATTTTTTTCCCTTTCAATTTTTAAAAAACTTGGAAATTATATATATACAAACTTTACAAAGAATAACTTGGAAAATTGAAAGGGAAAATAAATATATATGAATAGTATAAATTCTATATATAAATCGTAAATACAAACTACTAATACAATGACTTCTACTCAGCCTACTACTCAGGATATTATCCGTCAGCCTACTACTCAGGCTCAGAAAACTGAGAATTTCGCTAGAAACTCACAGAACAGCACGGGTATTTCACTAGTGCTACCTCGGGTTTTTCCCAACTGGTCTTACCGAAAGATTAAACAGGTGTTCATTCAATGTGGATGGGGATTTGTGGAACGTGTTGATGTCACACCACCTGGACGCATTCCAAAGGGTCGATTCAAGACGGCTTTTGTGCACTTCCGTCCTAACAGTTGGAATAATAAGAACCACACAGCACGTGATGTGTTGAATAAGTTGAAACAGGGTCCTGAGTCTTACGTTGAGCTCACATACGATGAGCCATGGTTCTGGAAGGTCTATATCAGTTCGGCATTGAAACCTGACGAAGCACCTAGGCTACCAGAGCGTCCTGTAGTCAAGATTAAGACCGTAGCCAGTGCTCCAATGATGGAACAGTCTGATACCACTTACGACCTCTCAGTCCAACATGATGAGGAGATGCGGTCACTAACACCCGTCACTTATCAGCGGGAACCTCATAAAGAAGACAATGATAATAAGTTCGACTACTCGAACAATATGTAAATCTAAACATAAAATTTAAAAAATATAAAAAATGTGGCGAAAGCCCAACCAGTATTCCCGAGTCCGGTCAAAGGGGGTAGACTCAAGTTCTACTGCAGATGCTTCCTGGGTTCAAATCCCAGTGCTGGTAACATTTTTTCTTTATTTTTTTTACTTTATTATCACATATTATGTAGTAAAAATAATAAAAACAACTTAAAAAGATTCTAATATGTTTATTAGTATCAAATAAAAATTTGAAATACATTTCTATGTATAATTAGGATGTATAACCAGTATTCCCGAGCGGTCAAAGGGGGTAGACTCAAGTTCTACTGCAGATGCTTCCTGGGTTCAAATCCCAGTGCTGGTAATTTTCCTGTGTCCAGTTGGTGGTGCCCGCGTTGACGGGAATCCGGTTCAATTCCGGACAGGAAAAGGGGAGCACGGATAATGTTGTTTAGTTTGAAATGTAAAACAGTCACCCCCTTACGGTGAAAGATATTGGTTTGAATCCAATAGCAACTCCCTATTAGGGTTATGGCGTTATCGTCTAATGGTTAGGACGCTGGTCTTTGAAACCAGTAATCCGGGTTCGATCCCCGGTAATGCCTTTTTTATTATATACAAATTAAAAAGCATCTTTTAGTTAGTTACCTTAAGGGAAAAAAAAGCTAAAATATTTAGAAATTTAATTATTTATATTAAATATAATGTTACCACAGGAAATAGAATTAAAAATTTTAGAATATTTAAATGTTAAACCAATAAAAAGATGCCGTGCTACAAACAGAAAAGGTAACATTTGTAAAAAAAATGCCAAAAAAGGATATATTATTTGCGAACATCATAAAAAAATATTAGAGCAAACTTATAGTTGTAATACATTACAATTTATGGAGTTATGTATTATGTTAAGAAGAGTTATTGAAATTAATAAATATAGTGGAGATTGGTATGGCAAACATTATTATAAATGGATGTGGTCTCATAAATAAAAGGCATATATACCATTTCCTGGTGGTCCATATCTTTATTATACCAAGGGAGTAGTGAGTTGCGGACACGGGCATTGATAAAATTGAATATATTTTTTTATTTTAAAATATATTTAATCACAATGAAAATGGGTATATTAAAGGAAGCTGGATGTTGGAAAAACTACACACATAAAAAGCGTGTAACATTTGGTAAAGAATTACATCTAAAAAAGTCTAAACCTGTCAAAGATTTTGATGGCGTGTGTGGAAAAACAAAATCTTGGTATTATTTTGTTGACCTAGTATTTAATCTCGAAGTCAACCCTCAATTAGCTTGGGATAGAGTTCCACCCAAACACAGCGATTTTGTTTGGAATTGTATTTTGAATCTACTAGATGGGTTTATGTATAAAGGTCGTTGTATTTCAATGCCTATGGGTCATCCATATTCCTTTTATATTGGGAAAAGATATTATGTATATGTTAATGATTTGGCTTTGTGGGTAAGAGACCAAAATTATTATATGATAGAACAAAAAAAAAGTTTAGAAAAAATTATGAATGAATTGTCGAATTTTGATGATAATTTAGATAGTAAAGAGACAGATGAAATATGGGATAATATAAAAGAAAATATATGTGCATAATTTAATTAAATAATATTTTTTTATTTTATAGTAATGAGTAAATTATATCAATCTTCAAATGTTTCCATAGTTAAAAAAAATAAAAATTATGTTTTGGAATTTAAAAATCTTAAAGAACAAACTATATCCGCTTTATATAATTCTTTAGACTTAGAAAATCTAAAATTTATTGTTAATCAAACAAAATGTCAAAAAAATAAATCTTGTATTATTAATTTTGAAGCATTAAAGGTTACAACATTAAAAAATATGGTTTCAAAATTTACTTATAAAGAACTAGTGTTTTTATTTTTATCGTTAAAAAAACAATTGGATTTTTTATATAAACAAAAATTAGGTGTTCTTTATTTTAATATTAATGACATTGTTGTGATACATACATCTAATTCTATTTCGTTCATGTTTTTGAATACAGATAATATTTATCCTATAAACGAGGATTTTTTACAGATTTCACAAAGTTTCAATAAAAAGAATCCTACTTCTTTCATATCACCCGAATTATATAGCTTTAATTCAATACCATTTAATGTAAATTATAAAGTATCATTTTTTTCATTAGCTCATCTCATTGTTTATATGATTGAAGGAAAAAAAATTAATTTTACTGATACAACTGATTGGAATAATAATGATTTTGAAAAACTTTGTGAACCTATCGATAATACAAAGCTATTTTGGGCGTTACTACGTTGTCAAGAAATAAATCCCGCAAATAGGTATTTACTTTGGATTTAGGAAGTAAAAATAATATATAATTCATATATATATATATTATGTCATTAGTCGTATTAAGAAGAAAATATAATTGCACAAGAAATGGTAATAGATGTGTAAATAATAATAAAGTCTCTTTTAATGGTAATCAAAATGTAGCAATGAACCGTAAATATCAAGCTATTAGAAAATCAAAAATTACTACAAAAAAAAATATACATAGAAATAAACATTTCCCTTTTGGTAATGTTAATTTAGGTTCTGAGACAAAAAATAAAACGATTGGTTATCATAGTTTTTATAATAAAAAATGTAGAAATGGTTGTAATGAAAAAGCAACTACAAAATCTAGAGTTGGAAAACGAAAAACAGAAGGTGAGAAAATTTTGGAAAAAAAACTTAAGGTATTACAGCGTATTAAATGTGAATTAAAAGCCAATGGTGGAATTAAGCCTCTTAAACAGTTTAAGTGTCCAGTTGAAATAAAAAATTCTAATAAAAGTGCTGGATATACTAGAAAAGAAAATTCTTCATATTATTGTTCTAATACTAAAGACCTTAAAATTGCGGGAAGTGGAAAAAGTTATGAAGAAAGATATGCTTGTTTGGTTAGTGATAAATCATATAATTGTCAAGATGAAAAGAATGATGGAATTTTCAAAGACCCTTCTAGATGTGGAGTTTATTAAATTGATTAATATATTTAAAATTAATTTAATATTATTAAAATATTATGAAGGGATTTAGAGTTTTGTATATTGAGTTTGATGATGTTGTTAAGAATGATAGTGAACTTTTAGAAAAGTATGAAACTAGAGTAAAAAATCATAACAATATGGTGAAAAATAATTTGTTTCCAGATTCTGGTTTTGATTTACTAACACCAAATCTAGAAAATATCTCATTTGATGCAAATGAGACAAAACTTATTCCTTTCGGAGTAAAGTGTTCTGCTTTTCATTTTGTATCTAATATATATAAAAATCTTCCAGTTTATGAGTATATTTCACAATATTATAAAAAGGGTATTCAAAGTAATATACATGCACAACCCTTTTGTGTTTATCCTCGAAGTTCCATTTGGAAATCTCATTTTCGATTAGCAAATAATGTTGGAATTATTGATAGTGGATATAGAGGAACACTATATGGTCCAATGTATAATGTTAAAAATACTACTAATGAATTGGTTTACGGTAATAGATATTTACAGATTACAATGCCCGATTTGCAACCGTTTTATGTGAAGATTGTAGATAGTGTCAATGTTGATTCTAAACGAGGTTCTGGTGGTATTGGTTCAACCGGGAATTGAGTAATTATTATAAATATATGTATTTATTTTGTCTACAGAATCTTCGTTTTCCAATATCTTATTTTTTTTACAATCTTTACAATAATAAATAAATAACATGTAATCTTTATAGTTTGTTTCTATTTTTTTATAAAATTTTTTTTTACTTGTTAGTGAACGACACCATATACATGCTTGTATCCAACCGTTTTTTGGTAAGTGTGAATCTTTATTAATTTCAATATATTTTATTTTTTTTTTTGATATTGAACACATATATAAATAACTATGTAAATATAGTTATTTTTTCCCGCACAAAATCGTTAATATCTAGAAATATAGTTATTTAGAATATAAATAAATATGTTTAATAATTATATATATATATGACTGATTCACCTAAAGATGTAAAAAATATAAAAAATAAATTAATTCGTGCGAATTTTACAGGTGTTGAGAAGTTAGGACTCACTGCAAATAAACTTCAACCTTATTATAAAGAAATTATAGAAATTCGCGAAATAAAATCTATTCCACACGATGAACATATGAAAATATTAAAAAAGGAAATTAATACTATTTATAATAAAGTTACTGGTAGTTCTGATAAACTAGATAGTTATGATGGAACAATGGAAGGTGGAAATCATAGTAATATTGAAACTGATTATGATGAAATTAGCAGCGATTCTTCATCTTATAGTTCATCTGACAGTTCATCTGAAACTGATTCAGACCATAGTATTGTATATGGTTCTGGTTATGATTCATATGAAGAAGGAGATGAAGAAGGAGATGAAGAAGGAGATGAAGAAGGAGAAGAAGAAGGAGAAGATTATAAATTAATAGGAGGGAGTCCTGATGAGTCGGCAGATTTAATAGATATATTAGTTCAAAAAAGATTAGCTTTAAAAGGTGTAATGTTTTTACATAAATATGAAAAAAAGTTTACAAATTATATTGAAAAACAAGGAGATGATTATTTGAATACTCTAAATATAGCAAATATATATTTGAATAAATTTGGTTTTTATATGCACGCGGGTAACATACATATGTTTAATTTAATATGGGAATCATTAGTTAGTTTATCAACATCTTTAAAAAGAAAGTTGTCTACGTTACATATTATTATGTATATGACAAATAACAATGAAAAGTATAAATTTTTTGTGAAAGAATTTGAAACACAAACATCTAATGATAAGGTTATGTTTTATGTATTAGGTGTATTATTTTGTTATTTAAAAAATAGGTCACACCCCATTTGGACATCACCAAAAACGGAAGATGAAATAAGAGAAAAGTTTGGTGAGGAAAATAAATGGAAAACAGTGGATTGGAGTTATAATTATATAAATCAAGTATTTTGGACTGTATCAAATCATGGTAGGGATATAAAGAGACAATTTTTAAAATCATATTTAAAATATGGGTTTTCAGTTATTGGGGTATTAGTTTCTAATAATTTAAATACTTATATTGAAGATGGTAAAGACTTATTAGATTTTTATTTAAATGGAGAATTTGAGTATGATAAAAATACTTTAAGTGAATTATCCGAAAACTATGCAAATGACGATTTGTTTAGTAAATTATTTTTAATATTTACCAGTTTAGATTTTAAACAAAAAAATAGTTTAGATATTCCAAAAGGTTTAATTACACATTTTACAAAAACACCTTCATTTATTTCATGGAAACCCGTAAAAAATATGCCTATATTAAAATATTTTAAAAAACTTAAATTTGGAACAAATAAAAAGAGAAATAATTTTACAAGTTATTTAAAAGCTAAAAAAGAATTATTATTCGATGAAGAAGTAAATGACATTATATGTTCAATTATATTGGGACCAGAAAAATTGGATAAATATTATAATTTAAAGGGCGGGGGAATCAATATGAAAAAGGATAGAAAGAGTCAAAATGATGAATTGATAAATTTAACGAAAACATTGGATTCTTTAATTAATGATGTAAAACAGGGTGATTTGAAAAAGTTAGTATCAAAGATGACAAAAAAAGAAAAGTTAAAGATGTTACGTTCTATGAATATTAAATCTGAATTAATTGGTTTTAATAATAATAAAATTATTAGTTTAAAAGATATTTACAACCTGGGTAATATATATTTGACACAATTTTTATTAGAATTATTAATGAATCATCCATCTACACAATTAATTTTTGATACACAGATTATTAATATAAGAAAAAATGGATTTTCAAAATATAAATTTGAAAATGATGAGTCTTTGGATGAAAATTTGGCTATACAAAACTTTGCTGGTAAATTTATGGATAAAAACGGCACATTATTTTTATTTTTTTGTTGTAATAAAGACCAAGATGGAAAAGGATTAAATAAGTATCAAAAATCACTACACCTATTTCAAACCTTAAAGAAGAACGTTTCTTTAAAAAATTACTATCATGAACCTAATATTCATTTGGCAGTTAAGATTGTAACAACAGAAAAATCTAGTAAGTCTATGAAAAATAAAATAGATTCTTTTCCATTACAAGTCATACAAATTAAAAATCCATATATCTTTAATACTAACTCTTGGTTAAACCCTGGTTTACAAATGTTTTTTCGTTCACCAAATTCTCAAGAACATATTAAAACCGAAAAAGAAGTTTTAAAATTAGAAACTACAATTAGTAGAAAAGAATATAGTAAAAATAAAAAAATTATGAAATATAAGAAAAAATTGGATAGATTGCAAGATAATACCAAAATTTTATTAGTTAAAATAAAGGGAGCAAAGAATGCTGGTAAAACATTGCAAATGAATAAGTTGCAAAAAGAACTTCGTAATGTAAGAAGACAAATAAAAAATTTAAAAAAGAAAATGAAAGAAGAAGAAAAAGAAATGAATCAAGAAATTAGAGAATTGCAAGATTTAAAATTAAAATCACAAGATAGACTTACTCGCTTTAGTCGTCCATTAGGTGATTCTGTATTAATTAATAATACTGAAAAAGATTATACTGCCTCTGGTCTTACTATGAAAAAAAAGGGAAAAAAAATAGATAGTCCACCCGAAGAAGATATTGTGTTGCGTCCAGATAATCCCATATATGGTATTGCAAATGCAGGTAATACTTGCTTTTTTGCTTCTATTTTACAAGTATTATTTTCAATTCCTAATTTTAGAACTCTTCTTGATAATTCAATAAAAAATGTTGAAGAATATACAAACGGTTGTAATGAACTATTAGGTGTAATAAAAAGTATACATGACAAAACTATGAGTGGGGGTAAAAATAAAGTAATTCAAAAAAGTGATTATTTTGAGCGTGTAAAAAAAATTAAAGAATCAGGAGATGTTGTATGGGATTGGATAAAAAAATGGGGGGCTCAAAATGATTCTGCTGAAATGTTGAATTCACTTGTAGGTGAGTGTATGGAAAAAGAATTTGAAACATCTGAAGATACATTAACCATGTATCAAAATGATATAGGGTTACATTTTATACCCTATGAGGAAAGAAAAGTTATTCCATTAAGAGTTGTTGGTAGTAATGATTTTGATGGGTTATATCAAATAACTTGTCAAGATGTATTAAATATTTTAAAGCCAAAAACAATAGGAAATAATATTACAACTTTTTATAAAAAATTTGATGATATGCTTAAAGATTATAAAGATGAACTTAATCCAGAAAAGAGAAGACATGTTTTCAATATTTCCAATAAAGAATCATATAATCGTATGCGTTTTGGTATGGCTCACGAAATTATAAGTTTTTTAGTCTCTCTTTTTAGTAGGTATGAGAAGTTGACGAAAGAGAATGTCCTTTCAGATGGTGATAAAAGAATTTTTGAATATTTTTTTAATACAAATAATTTAGGTAAGTTAGAATTAGATAATTCTTCATCCACATTGAATAAAGTATATGAACAGAACGCGAAATTATTATTAGATGAAAAGGTGAAAGAACTCAATTTCGAGTTTGATGAAAAAGGTGAGATTATCAACCCAGAAACAAAAGAAAAAAAATCTGTCCAAATTAATAAAAAAGAATTAGAAGAGAGGGTGGTTGCAGCAATAGATGATACCAAAGAATTAAAAGATATTCTTGATAAATTTAAACCAAAACTTATTGATGATAATCTTAATAATTTATTACAAAGAATATCAGTAAATGCCGATTATACTAGATTTAATAATACACCTTATTTATTTATACATCCTCAATTAACTTCAGTTGGTGGTAGCGGTAAAAGAACTGACCTTTCTAGTAAATTTAAATATCCAGATACTATAAATTCGGTATTTGATTACAATGAAAAAAAATATAAGTTAATAGGAATTGTTTATCACAGTGGTAGTAGTGGTGCTTCTGGTCACTATATAGCTGAAATTTTAAGAGGTGGTAAATTATATTTATGTAATGATAGTTTTACTAAGGAAATACAAAAATGGAATAGTTATGATGGCACATATCTAGTTCCATCAGTATTTTTGTTTCAAGAAGTGGAAGATGCAGCAAAAGGAGGAGGAGATGCAGCAAAAGGAGGAGGACGTAGTAAAACAAAAAAAAGAAAAAAATCTCTTTTAAAAAAAAGGAGAACAACGAAGAAAAGGGGTGGAAAATTCATCAAGAGAAAAAAATGTTAACAAATATTAACAAATATTAACAAATATTAACAAATATTAATAATATACATTTTATATTATTAATGTTTTAAATCATCACAGCCACATAATTTTATATTTGATGATACATTTTTATATTTTTCAATACATATATATTCATATTCACCACACTTATTACAATTACTTCCTCTTAATACTGTTTTTTCATTGGGATAATCTAAATCCCCAAATGGGAACCCAAATATCCATTTTTTTGATTTCTCACAAGCTTCCGCTTTAATTTTAGATCCTAATTCCAACTCTTGGTCATACCCCATTTTTCTAGAACAAGCATCTTTTATTAAAATATTTATTAAATATTTCTTTAGACTCATATGTTTTATAAAATTATTTTTTGTCATATTATAAAATATATAATCTTTCAATTCGTATATTAATTCATCTGGTAAATTAATTTTATTTATTAACATTAATTTATTTATTGGTTCTATAAAATTATTTTGTCTCCGTAGTTTTAACATATTCTTAAAAATATATTAAAACTATATTACAATCATCAATTTTTAATATATTTTTCATAAATATTATAAAAACGCCGTGAGTAGGATTTGAACCTACGCGGGCAGAGCCCAAACGATTTCAAGTCGTTCTCCTTAACCACTCGGACATCACGGCTCTGTAAATACTTGGAATCGTTACCAAATATTTAAATATTAAAAAGTTTAGACAAATAAAACTTGCGTTTTTTTTTTAAATCCGGTGAGGGTGAATCGAACACCCGACCAATTGATCTACAGTCAACCGCTCTACCAACTGAGCTATCTCCGGTTGACTCAATTATAATTTACAAAGGCAATCTGAATGTCTTTTTTTGGTGCGCTGCTTATTCACATAATTGTGAATGTAAGCCTCTTTATTTTGTGACAAACTAGAACATCTTTCTTGTAAAAACCTAATAGGGAGTTTCTTTATCAATTATAAAGAAATAATTACTCATACCTAATTATTGGTTTAATCTCTAATTAAAATACTAGAACCATAACTAATTTAATATATACACACATTTTGAGGAGAAAAAAATTTTGTTGCTGTTCGGTTCCATAAAGAAGTGTAATTTTATCTTTAAGTTATTAATTTTGAGTTATTAATTTTGAGTTATAAAATTTTGAGTTATTAATTTTGAGTTATAAAATTTTGAGTTATAAAATTTTTTTATAATGTTCATTTATAAATGTCAGACTTTAAAAACTCAATGCAAATGCTCAAATATAAACTGGGAGATATTGAAGTTAGTGTTGAAAATATCATGATTATTGTAAAATTTGCAATGGAAGTTGTTGAAATTACCGAATTAAAAGGCGCCGCCCAAAAAGAATTAGCAATTCAGTTGGTTCGTAAAGTTGTGGTTGATGCTCCTATTAGTGATGACAAAGAAAAACTCTTATTGAATATCATTGACCAAGGTGTTTTAGGAAATACTGTTGACTTGATTGTTGAAGCCAGTAAAGGTAATTTAAAAATTAACAACGTTGTAAAAGTTGCATCTGGATGCTGTTCTGCGCTTTTTAAATAAATTGATATATAAAATAAATATTTAAACAAAATTATATTATGAAATTGTTTAAATATTTCGTTTGTGCATATTATACCTTATGTTTAATATTGTCTGTTTACAGTAAAGAAAATCTTATATGGTATAGAATACCACAATTTTATGTTACTGAATCTGTAAATAACTTCTTAAATCAACATAAAATTAATAATTGTTTTTATAAATTTGAAGATGATTATACACTCCTACTAAAATGTTGGCGAAATAATCAGCTCGTTGATGTTTCTATAAATATTAAACATAAGCATAAACACAAAAATTTTTATTATAGTTTGTCTATTTAATTCATTGCATACTCATTTGTCCAATCTCTTGCTATAAAATCATACAATGCCCTATTATTTATATACTTATCTGCTATTTCCATAACTAATGGATCGTCCGGATTTGGTTCGTCCAATAAAGAACATATAGATAATAATACCTTTGATACTGTTAACGCTGGACTCCAATTGTCCTTCAATATATCTAAACATATCCCACCCCCTGAATTTATATTTGGATGGTATATTTTTGTTATAAACCGCACCTTTGGTGGCTTAAATGGATAATTTGTTGGAAAATCAATAGATAGTTTGAATATTCCTCCTGTATATGGAGTCCCATCTGGACCCATTATTGTTGCTTCCCACTTATATATATCCTCATTATCAATTGGACCTGCACTACAACTAGTTGGTGGATCTTTTATAATTTCATTTAATTCTGCACTAATACGTTTTGCCGACATTATTACATAATATAATTGTATTTTTTTAAACTATTTTAATTAATTAAGTAAAGAATAAGTAAAGAATAAGTAAAGAATAAGTAAAGAGAAAAGGTTTTTTTGTTTTTTTTGTTTTTTTTGTTTTTTTTGTTTTTTTTGTTTTTTTTGTTTTTTTTGTTTTTTACTTTGAAGATTCGATAAGATTCATGAGTTCTCTTTTTGTTTTTTGTATTTCCATACAATAGTTGTCTATTGTTCTCTCATTATCTCCAAATTCTTTCATGATAAATCTAAATACCTTCACTTCTTCTTTCTGTCCTATTCTATGTGCACGAGCAACTGCCTGATCCTCAACCGCAGGATTCCAGTGTGGACTAGTAAAATATATCTGTGTGAAATGTTGTAAGTTTAATCCCTCGGATGCTGATTTGATTTGTGCGATTAATACATCTGGTGCATTTTCGTCGTTTTGACATAACGCAATTCTTTGTTTCTTTGACGCTCGTCCGTCATACACTCCCACATTGTAGTTGAGATTTTCCAATTTCTCCTTTATTGCATCCATTTCTCCTCTGTAGTGAGAGAACACGATTTTTCTAGCGTCTTTCGATTCACTCTGAATTTTACTCACTACAGCATTGATTTTGCTAGCCGTTGGTATTTTATTAATACTAAATGACGCCGGTATAATGTTATCTCTTTTCATTTTATTTACGACGTTCACCAACAATTGTGGATGAATACATACCTGTCTTGCACGAACAAATAGTGGAAGTGGTGATTCATAATCCATGAATTGCATAAGTTCATTGACATTTTCACGTGTTACATGAACTCCAAAAATCGGTAGTGAATTGTGAATAGATGCTGCCAGATTCTTTTCCACATCTGATTCCCATTCAACTTCCACAACTTCACTCTGGAGTTCTGGCATTTTAATACCTACGTTTTTCTTTGTTCTTCTTAGGATTTTACTACGAATCGCCTGCTGAAACTTTTTCTCACTGTTTACCATGATACCAGTAAGTGCAAACAATACCCGCAAATCCGATTTTTTGTTCTGAATCGGCGTTCCAGTTACCATCCAACGAATATGTGCTAGAAGTTTGAATGCTCCCTTACATATACCCGTTTTGATGTTTCTCATATGGTGAGCTTCATCACAAATAAGCCGGTCCCACATCATATTTGGTCCCCATAGTAGAGACTTATAGTTTAGTGGTTTCTTACGGACAGCGATCATGCCATATGTTGTTAGCACAATAGGATGCTCATTCAACGATTCCAATGTGGCTGTTTTCGCAGCTGCACCATGATATACATACACTGGATGCCCTAGAAACTTCTGGATACATCCTGCCCACTGATTCAAAAGTGACGGAGGAACAACAATGAGGGTCCTCTCCTTTGGATTCATAACCACACATGCTAACATGAGAATTGTTTTACCCAGTCCCATCTCATCACATATGATTCCACCTTTGTTTTCTGGAGCATTTTCCTGTTTCAAGCACCATGAGAAACCCTTTACCTGATGAGGTTTGATATCTAATCCTACCATTTGACACCATTGTTTGTAGGCATGACTAGCCATAGTGTTTCAGTAAATAGAGTTGTATAGTAATTGTATGTAGCGTTATATACGTAGTTCTGTATTATTGGGTTGCGACTTTCTCTTCCAAATTTTGCAATCTTTCCTTTCAATTTATAAAGAAAAAAAGCAAACAAATGAAAAAATTAGGATATGCGGATTTTTTTTTGAATTTTAAGGTTTTTTGAATTTTAAGGTTTTTTGAATTTTAAGGTTTTTTGAATTTTAAGGTTTTTTGAATTTTAAGGTTTTTTGAATTTAAGGTTTTGTAATAGGGATATGTATTTAGTTCTCCTCCAATCGGGGGTGACTGTTGAAAATGGTTCGCCACAGGGACCCTATTGTGCCGTAGTCTGGTTCATTCAGCGCGTCGGTCTTTTGCTGAAAATCGAGCCATATAGCGAGTTTGTCCATGCTGAGATTGTCCCACGTGTAATCGATATCGTGATAGAGGCTGTGGAAGAGGGTGACTGCCTCCCTATAGTATGTGACAGTAGCGTCGTGGTCCTCCGATTTGAGGTCATTTTTGTCCGAATCATAGTGGTGGATAGTATTGAGCTTGTATTTTGCTCCTCCGCATCCGTCATCGGGATTGGAATCATGAGGCTCTCCATTGATATCCTCTGGGAACCAGACCCGTTTGGACTTTTTACCGAGCTCGTGGAGACCCAAATGTGCGGTCTCTTTTGGGAGCCATTCACTAGGACATGGACAGAGCATGTTGCTTTCGAAATGTGCTTTATTGTAGAGATTGTTCATCTTTCTGATAGCTGCGGCCATGATATTGTGTATGTGTCCTTTTTGGTTTGTGCGTAATTTGTGTTGTTTTTCTCATATTCAATAACGATATTTTTCCTTTCAATTTTTTTTTGAAATATAAAAATGTGTTGTCTTGGAAAATTGAAAGGAAAATTTCATTATATGTTGAAGTTATTAAAACAAATAAAAACATCTAATATAATATCGAATATAAATTCAAAAAACAATTAATATTATGTCTGCTATCGTCATGAATCGCAAAATCCAAAAAGCAATTAAGGCTGGTGCTCGAGATATGAGGAAGAAAATCATGGCTTCGAAGAAGGAGGCAAAGATTCAAGCTGCAGCCGAGAAAAAAGCTCAACGTGAAAAGAAAAAGGCTGATATTTCTGCCAAGAAGTTTGCTAAGAAGAAACAAATTCTTGGTAATAAGTTAGCCAAAATTATCAAGAAAAAGCAGGTGGCTGAGGCAAAGAAAATAAGAGAGGCTGTCAATGCTGAGAAAAAGCTCCAAAAAGAGATTCGAAAACAGGCTCGCATCGATGCTGCAAAGGAAAAAGCTTCCAAGAAAGTTACCAAAAAAGTGTATAAACCCCGTAGACGACGTGGGAGTATTTTTGCTGACAAAGTTGCTAAGGAAGCTCGTAGACGTATTAGGATTTCTAAAAAATCTTCTAAAACTGTAGCTAAAAATCGTTCTCCCCGCCGCACGAAGGAAGAAATTCAGATTGCAGCAATGGCAAGGGAACTCGAGAGACATGCTGCATGGCAGGAAAAATTTTCCTCCAAATATGGTTTGAATAAGACCAACCTCCGTCGCGTCATCAAAGCTGCAAAGGCTTCTATGTAATTAAAACTACTGAATAAAAAATCATAAAATAACAAAAAAATCATAAAAATAATAAAATCATAAAAATAACAAAAAAATTATAAAACCAATAAAAATGGACTTTTTTTCTTATTTTTTTAAAATCCTTGGAAAATTGAAAGGAAATTTTGAATCTATGTAAAAGGTATTACAACAAATAACAACTACATTGTGCAAACAAAAACTCTCAAACAACTTCCGAACCATGTCTTACTCAAGAGGCTCTATTTCCTATTACAAGGTATCTTGCGATACTTTTGGTGTTCCGGTTGGTGTCATTATTGGACGCAAAGGAATGACTATCAATCTCATCTCTTCCATATCTAGGGCACAGGTCCGTGTCCGTGATGGCCAGATTCAGGTTCGAGGTGGGAACAGGGAAGTCATTGCAGCAAAGGCTCTTTTGAAACGGCTTAAGACTAATTACGCCAATGGTGTTATCGGTCTTAACATCGCTGAACAGACATTGAAACCTCGCAGGAAAATCATTGTTAAGACCAACCATTCTACTGGATGGTCCAAACTCGAGGCCAATCGCGCCGCGGAATCCAATGATGTGTCTGAGCCGAAAAAAGTGGTATTTAACAATAAGAACTGTTTCGCTGGTCTCGATTTCGATGAGTCGTCTGACGAGGATGAGTCTGAAGAGATTGTCTCCAACTCTACTAAGCCAGTAGAGAATTTTCCATCTCTTCCTGCCAGTCAACAAATTCAACTGGTTGTTACAGAAAAGACAACCCCCGATTCAACATGGTCTAAATGGGTTGAAGAGAAGAAAGCTTTTAAGATTTCGCGCTCATCAAAAAGCTGGGCTGACATATGTGATGAAGATGATGAATAGGATGAGGGGTTGTTTCTCCAAACCTACTAATTGCATATAAACATTGCACATAAAGATAACATATAAACAAAAAAACAAAAAAGAGGACAATCCTCAATTTTTTCTTTATATAAAATGAATTAGTAAAATATTTGGTAAGTTAAAACTTACGGTGATATTTACTTGGTGATATTTACTTGGTGTTATTTTTTTAGTTACTTTATATAAGTTATTACAAAATTGACATATATTTTAATTTACATGTTTTGAATTATTAAGATGACAGACTACTACGGACTACCTAGAACTATTTTCATATCTTTGTTTATTTATTCTATTTTTGCAGCAGTTGTTTCTATTTATAGAATTATATTATATAGAATTGTATATGGGTATGAAAATCATCTACTTGTTCATGGATTAAGTCTTAATAAAAGTTCACTAAAAAATAGAACTTGGTATAGAAAAAATGGTAGATTGGTAAGTAATAATGCATAAAATTGATAATAAAAAATTTATTTTATATTTTTTTATTATTAAATAATGGATGTAACTAAATATAGAAAGTTATATTTACAAAAAAATTGGGGGGATAATGAATTTATAATGATTCAAGAAAAGGTTAATAGGCAAAAATGCTTTTGTAGTTTTGATTATCAATATTCTATAAATTTTCAAATGTCACATCCAAAGGTTTTATCTGGGGAAGCTTATTGGATTACTCATGATGAATTATGTATTGGGTATGAATTACGAAAAAATTCTGAAATATATAGACCAATATTTTCATATTCTCGGCAAAAATTATTAAATAATGTGAATAAGAACATAATTAGTCCGAAAAAATTCTGGAATAAGGTAAAAATCAAATATTTTATAGAGCTTTATAGAAATAAAATGTTATCAGTAGATTGTATAAATTATATAATAATGTTTATATTATAGGGGCCGCTGGGGGAATCGAACCCCCGACCTCTCGCACCCAAAGCGAGAATCATACCACTAGACCAAGCGGCCATTATTATTATTAAATTTTATATTAAATATAATTATTTACCATTTTTTCTAGATATTTTTTGGCAGCATTTTCTGTTTTAAAAAGTGTAGCATAATTCATTACGCTAGATTTTAATGGAAATGATACCTTCCAACCAATTGTATAATCTTCCAACATTATTTTGTCCATACTTATTTGATTTGTTTGTATTGTGTTTGATATATAAGTTGTATTAGGTGGATTGTGATAACCTTTATAGTTCTTTTTTAACAACTTTTTCTCAGTGATTAGAAACATTATATTATATTATCTTTTTCTTTTTAAATATTTTTTTATTTCTTTTGCCAACAATAAACGTATTCTTGTCCTCTTCTATTTTTTATATCCCAGTTGCTGCCTGCTCTTTTAATTATCATATAATCATCCTTTTTTGTGCACTTTTTCCATTTTACTTTTATTTTATCATACATTAAGTCAGGTATATTTAAACACATCCATTTATTTTTAGGTAAATGTTTATATGCTCTTTTTATAGTGGGTATTAAAAAATCATCATAAAATCCATCACTTTTATGTTTATCAGAATTTAATTTATTAGCACTTGAAGGTTGTTTTACTTTTTCTGTATTTTCATAATTTTTCATATGTTCATAATATTCTAAATACTCATACGGTGGTGATGTAAAAATCATATCATATTTGGGTAGTTTTGAAAAGTTTACTTCTTCGGCTGGTTTAAAATATAAATTTACTTTGCTACTTGAATGAGGTTGCATTACATTTTTTATTTTGTTATATCCCTTTTTTAATGATTTATTACTATCTATACCAATATAGTTTATATCACCAGCCATTGCTGCAACCATTCGTGAACCCCATCCTGCCGTAAAATCCAAAACTCTTGTTGCTTTATATTTTCTATAATAATGTAATGCTGCTGCTGGCCTCATACTACTTAATGTTGCCCACTGTAAAGCTATTGCACTTTGATAAGCGTGAAATAAATTTCCTGTAGCATAACTACCTTTATATAAATTCATTGCAAACTTTTTTAGTTTTTTTCTAGCTACAGGGTCTTTCCATCTTTGCATTAAAGACTTCCCTCTATATTTTGTATGAACTCTTATTTTTTCGGTTCCATAATTTACGGCATTGTTTCCTATTGATGAACGAGGGTTTAAAGATGTTTGGTTCTTTAAATTTAAAAAATCCTCAACTGCTTCTGTTTTTGTTATATTTTTATATGGATACGTATTCCCCTTATATTTTTGTGTCTTTGCACTCCTTTTTATTTTTTTTTTTCGTGTCTTTGTCATATATATATACTTGTTTATTTATTTTTTTAAAAAGTATTAAAAAATACACTCTAAATTAGTATATAATGTCAATTAAAAATGCTCTTATTTGTTCTGCTATTGGTTTTAGTGTTTCTGGATTAGGTTGTTCAGCAATATTGTCGATTGTTAAAAAATTTAATAAAGATAAAGAAAATGATGAAGGAGAGGTTCTCACTATTTCTAGACAATTAACTCCTGTTTTGGTTGAACAAATTTCTAATGTTTTTGTTGTTGCATCTGGTTTATTTGGATTATATTATGGTATGAAAAATGATATTAAATTATTAAAGATTTGAAAGAAAAATATATTAAAACGAATATATCAAAAAATACTATAATGTCTACATCAGGATATCATAGATACGAAATTGTAAATAAAAACATAAATTTATTGGAAGGTAAATCTAATCAAAATTTAAAATTTAGTTTAATTAAACCCATTTTATATAACATTTTAAACGACACGAAAGATACATTAACTGTTACAGATTTGGGTGCAAGTAATGGATTATATTCATTTTATTGTGCTTTAAATGGTGCAAAATTTGTAAATTCTATAGAAAAGGGTGATGAAAAATGTGGTGGTGGAAATTCTTTAAATATTCTTAATAAAAATATTTCACGAAACAATATACAAAATATTAAAGTTCATGATGTAGATATTATTAATTATACTGAAAAATCAGATGTTGTAATTGCACTTGCTATTATTCATCATTTAATGGATAATTTTAAAAATTTAAATGAGCTAATTTCTTTTATCGGCAATTTAACCGAAAAATATTTAATTATTGAATGGATTGGACATGGACATTTTATTGAAAAAAAAAATGTCAACTTAGATATATTTTTAAAAGAATTAAATAATAATTTTCATAGTGTTGAAAAAATCGGTCAATCTAGGTATGATAAGTTAAGATATGTGTATTTATGTAAAAAATAAAGCCGCCATTGGGGATTGAACCCAAGACCTCCGCATTACAAGTGCGATGCTCTACCACTGAGCTATAGCGGCAATGATATATAAATATAATTGTTTTTTTAAATATTTTTTTGTCTAATTGTATTTTATGTTTAACTATAAAATTATGCATGAAAATGAAAATGAAAATGAAAAAGAAAATGAAAATGAAAATGAAAAAGAAAATGAAAATGAAAAAGAATGTATTATTTGCTTTGAATTATGTAAATGTAAAATATATTATTTTTGTAAAAATTGTAAACATAAATTTCATACACATTGTTTTTTAAACTGGAAAAATAAATGTAAGGAGATTGGTAATTCGTATAAAAAATGTTGTTATTGTCAAATAAATAAGTCAATATATAAACGTAATAAAATCTTTTGTTTTTATTTTAATGATAAATTATAAACTTTGTTTATTTTATATGAAGTGGTATCATAAGGTTTTTTTAATATTAAAAATAACATTTATTATTTTATATTTACTAAGCAAATTTAAAATTTTATCTAGTCAACCTGAAATTGAGTATTTAATTGAAGATACTATTAAAATAATGGTCACAATTTTTTGTTTATACATTTTTTGGCCATTTAGGAGTAAGTATCAAATTAAAAAACATGACCGTTATTTTGGATTTTCAGCCGGTATATTTTTATTAATATCTATGAAATTATTTAGTCCATACAATTATTTATATAATTTATATAATTATTTTAACTATAACTTTGTATTTTTACTTCATAAATTACATTTTTAAATTGAATTTATCTAATCATCTTTTATAATTATTAAAATGATTAGAACATTGCCATATTTGAAAAATAACTTAACTTCCGTATTTATTGATTTTAGATGCAAAAAAATTAATCCTATTTATAGTATTATATTGAATAATTACACTGGTAAAGACTATAAAGAATTTGAAGTATATGCTAATAACAATATTAATAAAAATATTACTTTATTTTCTACTGAAGAATGGGATTTATATATGCAAATCTGTGGACCATATACTAACTTTTACTATTATAATAATTGCATATTGAAACATTTAAATGGAAATATTGTAAAGAGCACAACTGGTGACCAAGTTGCATACAATTTAAGACCAAATCAGAGTTATTATATTAAAAGCCCCACCATTATTAAAAATATAGATTATACAAATGCATTGTTTTTATTATTTAAATTCAAAAATATAAACTATTATAATTTGAAAAAAGGATAAAATTTTCATATGCATTATATATAAATGGACTTAAATCCTAATAATTATAACTTAAATGAAATTTCTGAATTTTTTAATTTGGCACCTAATCATACATTTAATCAAATAAATGATGCTTTTAGGAGAAAACATAATGAAGCTACTTTATCTAGTAATTTATCACGAGAGCAGAAAAATCGCATGTGTTCTTTTTATGAACAGCTCAAAAATAAACTTGTTATTCACTTAGCCAAATCTAATGTTCCGCAAAATGAATTTAATAAAGGACCCATTCAAATGAAGGTTGGAGATAAAATTGACGACCATGTTGATACTGTAATTAATAGCGCTGTTTTATATCCTTCTGGAACTAGTAAAGAAATTAGTGCAGGTATTATGAATCCTATTGAAAGAAACATTTTGAAAAACGTCATTCATTTTGACACGCGATTTAAGCAAAATTATGTTATTGAATCCACCAGTGACAAATGTAAAAACACTAAGTTTTCATTTAATATGCCCACTGGATTTAAAAACGTCATTTCTGTCAAACTTTCATCTTTTGAACTTCCCAAGCATATTTACAATATTAGTGAGGCATTGGGTAATAATACATTTACTTATAATGTTGGTGGTGGAGATATATCGGAGACACTGGATGAAGGTAGATATACAGCAGCAACACTTGTTGCCAAACTTAATGCTCTTGCAGGACTTACTGTTACTAGAGATGCAGATACTGGAAAAATAGATATTGCTGGCACCACTTTACAATTAAAGTTTCCCGCTGTAAAAGACCGTGTTAACTTAGGTTATTTATTGGGATTTACCAAAAAAGAATATAATACTGCAGCCGCGGCTAATTATACCGCCGAATCTCTACCAAAACTTGAATTAGATAATGAATATTATTATTTCTCATTTAACGACTACCAACAGTCTGTGAATCATAACCATTTTGCTGTCATGAATAAGAATTTTGTCACTAAAAATATATTTGCTAAGTTGAAGGACCACGAAAGTGAGGAAAATAATACGGATTATTTTGTGAAAAAAAGCTATTTTGGTCCTGTTACTCTTAATAGAGTTACATTTGAATTGTTGGATAAATATGGAAATGCATTGGACTTGAAAGGTGCTGATTACTCATTTTCAGTGGAGATTGAAATATTATACAAATATTAATAGATGATTCAACTATCTTCGCGTAAATAATGCGTTTTAACATAATCAACATAACCTAAACTTCTTTCTAAGTCAAATGATGTTTTCAAAAAGTCAACAGCGATATTATATGCTACTTTTTCTTTTTCACTAAGTGATTCTACATATGCATCCTCTTTAGGTTTTTCTGTTGCATTTATTTTTGCATTTATTTTTTTATTTATTTTTGCATTTATTTTTGCATTTATTTTTTTATTACTCATTATACAATATAATTAGGTTTTTGTTTGTATTGTTTGTTTTTTTATACATTTCAATTTTGTATTAAATTGAAATTTATACTTCTTTGTTTTAAATACTATAAAGAAACACATATATAATGACTCGTATATATGACCCACTACATGGTTTTATTGAGATTACACCTTTGATGAAAAAGTTTATTGATACAGAGGAGTTTCAAAGATTGCGAGATTTAAAGCAGTTGGGTGTGACAACATTTGTATTTCCAAGTGCAAATCATACCAGATTTGAACATAGCTTGGGTGTATCTTATTATGCAGGAATCATGATGCAAAGTTTGATTTCTAACGGTGCGGTTATTGATGAAAAATATATTGAGTTGGTTAGATTGGCTGGTCTTTTACATGATATTGGACATGGACCTTATAGTCATTTGTATGACGATTATGTTAAAAGCCCCAATGCATGTGACCACGAGGAACGAGGATGTAATATGATTAAACATATTGTAAATCGCTATAATATTGACATTATTGCTGAAGACTTAGAAATTGTTTTACATATGATTCATCCTCCAGATGATAAAAAATATGATTGGAAATATCAAATTGTTGCAAATAAAGTGAATCAGTTAGATGTGGATAAGTTGGATTATATTCAAAGAGATTGTCATTATTTGGGTATGAAATGTGGTGGTGAGTATAGTAGAATTATTAAAGATGCTATGGTATTTGATGTTGAAGAAGGCACACAGATTTGCTGGCCGGTGAAGTTACAATATGAAATATTTCAGTTGTTTGCTACTAGGTATAGACTACATAAACAAGTATATAATCATCCTAATGTAAAAGCATGTGAGTTTGTTATTATTGATATGTTAAAAAAGGTTGCTAGCAAGGTAAATTTGGCATTACAAGGTGACTCTATTATATATTGTAAATATGTTGATGATGAGAGGATGAAATTGTTTACTAGAAATCATAGTAAATTTGTGGGCGAATTAACATTTACAAATTGTAATGACTGTAAAGAATGTAAACCGTATATTAAGTATATGGAGGATAATAATATTAAATATCAAAAACTTATACTCGGTTTTGGTGGTAAAGACAATCCGTTGAATCATATTAAATATTATAAGGATGATGTTCTTGTTGATACAAATCCAACCAGTTTTAGTTTTATGATTCCTAGTGAATGTAAAGAAACATTGTTACGGGTGTATGTTGATGAACTTGGTGGTAGTCATAACATGAATGAGGAAAATGTAAAGTTTCATTATGATAAAATGTTAAATATATATAATGACGATGGAAGTTTTGATTAGTATTTTATTAGTATTTTATTAGTATTTTAAATAATTAAAATTTATATGTTTTTTTATCAACATAACGTTGTAACCCTAACATTAAAATATTTAAATTATCGGGGTCGGTTATTTGATTTTTCTTTAATTCTTTTACTATATTATTCCAACGTAGTAAAGAAGAGCTATTTTCCCAAATAGTAATTAATTTTATTAATTGTTTATTGTTTATTTTTGCAAATAGATTAATACATTTACATTTCTGTGCATCATTTAATATTTCTTCAAATAAATGGAAAATATTTGATTTCATAAATATAATAAAAAAAATAGGTTTATTATATTTTGTTAATTTAATTTTTGTTAATTTTTGTTAATTTATTTTTCAATACTAAACTCTCTGTCATATTCATCATATTCTCCCTCTGAGTCATTATCATTTTCTCGTTGTCCGTCCTTATAAGAATTATACTGTAGAGCATACTTTTTTCTCATCTCCTTTTTGTAACGCCACAACTCCCGGCGTCTGCCATGGCGAGTGTCAAACTCTTCACTTAACCACTTGTTTGACTTAATTTTCATGTGTTTACCACATGCACTAGTTGTGCAATAGTATGCTAGACCATGTTCGTCTTCATTATTGTGAAATGGCACGGCTGCTTTTTTAGTGTTTGTATCGTATAGTGTTTGGTAAATAGACGGATATACTGTATTACCATATGATGGATGAGTCCATGTTTGTGTGATTGGTTCGTAGACCCAACCTTTATTTAGAGCTTCCTCATGAAAATTTGGTGAATTCACAATACTTAATTTACTTGTAAATTTGTGTGTATTTCTTGTAATACTTTTATTTGGAAATACACCATTGTTTTTTTTGAGTATCCATCCAATACTTCCAGGAATATTACCCTCCCTTTCAATACGTTCACTGCGGCTAATATTGTTAGTGTATGTCATTTTTTTTTGATTAATTAAAACTTTATTCTTTTTATTATTATTAAATTATCAAGTAATATTTGTTTCAATTTTTTAATAAAAATATTTTTTGTTTTTATAATGAATAACCAAGAAAAAAATAATTTAGAAGCCGATATTTCTATGATAAATAATTATACCAAGTTAATTGGATTTCACTTTAGAAGATTTAAAAAAAATTGCGATACATGTTATAGTAAAACAGAGAAAGAATTTCATATTGTGTATAATGAACTGTGGGATTTGATTCATTGTTTACCTTTTAAACTTAAAACTGAAATTAATAAAAATAATAATTTGAAAAGAAATATTGATTTTTTCTATAATAAATTCAAGTCTTTGCCATGCAATATATGCAAAAAACATTATAATGAATATATAAGAAAATTTCCTTTAAGAAATATTAAAACAAATTATGATTTACAAATGTGGACAATAGATTTACATAATGATGTTAATCGTAGATTAAATAAGAATACATTTTTTTATAATCAAGCAAAGAATAAGTATCTTCACATGAAAATATGATAATTAAATGTTTGCGGTATATTCGATATATTATTTTTTAATAAAAAACTATATGCCAACTGGAACACCTGAATCAATTCTATTATTTGACGAAACTTCAGAATATTTAGATATGTCAAAAGAAGAAAGAGCCGTATATTTTAAAAAAAAGATGGAATCTTTAAATAAAGAGCAGGTTCAAGAACGTGTTGCACTTAAAATTAAACGACACAAAGATATGATGTCGGGAGCATTGAAGCCTGCACAGAAAGACCCAAAAACATCTCATAGAAATAAAAGAAAAAATCAATGGAACTTGGATAATAATGATAATAATGATAATAATAATAAAAAAGAAAAACAAGCAGATGTCTCAAAAAAAGAAAATATCAAAAAAACTATGTCCACAGATGATAATAAAAAATTAGATGGTAAAAAAGTTAAATATTATAGTGGCGCTGATAAAAAAAAACCAGAACCACCTAAGCCAAAGTCTAAATTTCAAGAAGATGGTCAATCTATCAGAGGTTCTACCAAAAAAAATACTGATAATAAAGGTATTTTAGATTATGTAGATGATGATGATGGTGAACTAAATAAAAATGCAAAAATTCAATTAGAAATTAAAGAAAGTAATAAAAAGTTAAAAGAATCAATGAAAAAGGTTACAAAATATTCGGTAATAAAAGGTTATTCAACATTGAAAAAGAAAGATTTAAAGCCTGATAATATATCTAGAATTGGAAAAATTAAATTTAACAGAAATATTTTAAAAGAAACACAACTTAAATTAAATCCGTCTCTTTTGAAGAAAGAAGCTCCAATTATAAAAAATAATAAAGAAAAAATGAATACAAATCTTAATAATATTACTGGTAATCAAGCATTACAAATATTAAAATGGCATGAAAAACGTCTTGATGATTATGCAGATGTTATTAACAAACAGCAAGAATTTATTAATAAATTAACAAATAGTATCGAATATTATTCTGAAAACTATAATACCTTATATTATAATTCATTATATAAAGATTTAGATACTATAAAAAATCAAGATATTAGTATTAGAAAAATACAATCTAAATGGAATTTTTACAAATTTCGTAAATCTATGGCTGTTATTAAAGTTCAAAGATGGTTTAGATATGTCAAAAATGTTAGAAATGTTTCTAATGAAGTTCAAGAATTCATTGATAATATTGCTGCTGTTCATGCTGCAACATCAGATATTAATAAATTTTTGTTATCACTCGATTCTAAAAAGGCTTTACCTTTGCAAAGATTAAAGGAAATTAAACAAAAATTAATTAAACAACAGGAAGTGTTAGAATTATAATTGTAGTATACCAGATAGTTGAAGCTTTTTCCTTTTTAAATTTATTTTACGTATTTTTATTATTCGAAGTTGTCTTCTATTTTCTATTATTTTTTCTCTAGAACTTTCTATTTCTTTTCCCATTCTTGATAATAATTCCAATTCTTTTTTTTGTAAATCTTTATATGTTTCTAATAATTCTTTTGATTGAGATTTTTCTAATAATAAATCTCTATTTTTTTTTATTAATTCTATATTTCTCGTAGAGATTTCTTCTCCTTTTAATAAAATTTCTATTAATTCCAATGAATAATTCTCCATTTCTTCCCTATTTATTGACCTGTTACAAAAATCATTTCTACACACTGGACATGTATTATTTGTTAATAACCAACGAAAAAAACATGAAGAACAATAATAATGATTACAAGACGTTTTTACAGAATTTTCAATATCTAAATTAATATAACATACATTACATGTTTTTTCCATATATATATTTCATTAATAAATTAAAAAATATAATTTATTAGTTTAAAAGTGTAATTAAAATTTTTTTATGTCTATTTATTCTGATAGCTGAAAAATTTTATTATTATAGGATTCCAATTCTTTACTATAACGTTCCTTATCTTTTTCGTTCATTTCACCATACTTTCCTTTTTGACTATTATTTAGTTTTTTCCATTTCTTACCCAATTCCTTTGCAATATCACCAATTACAATCTTATTATTCTTCTTTTTCTGGGTTTCAATCATCTTTGGACGGTGTTCGTCGCAAAAGAACAAGAACCCTGACTTTGGCTTCTTGGGTTTATTTGGATCCTTCTTAAACTTCATTTTTACCTTCTCTCCCAAAAGTAACTCCACCATTTCCTCACTTTTTTCCATTTGTCCTAGAGCCATACACACTCGCTCTACAATAGATTTGTGTGAATCATAAAAGATTGTGTTGAGCATTGATTGATTATCTTGAAACTGTGAATTAGCCATT
>Ga0315330_10000355_pt1 | contig 27750 bp, 33 predicted proteins | sample M140m34915metaG_FD_203453 | JGI IMG/M metagenome (GOLD analysis project Ga0315330, IMG submission 203453) | Ammonia-oxidizing marine archaeal communities from Monterey Bay, California, United States - M1 40m 34915 | ecosystem: Environmental > Aquatic > Marine > Intertidal zone | place: USA...
ATATGAATTTGCTGTTAGTGAATTAGCAGCCAACAGGACAGTTACTCTTCCATTATTGACCGGAAATGATGAATTTGTTTTTAAAGACCACACACAAACCCTAAGTGGTAAAACATTAACCACTCCTAAAATTAATGATACATCATCAGACCATAAATATGAATTTGCTGTTAGTGAATTAGCAGCCAACAGGACAGTTACTCTTCCATTATTGACCGGAAATGATGAATTTGTTTTTAAAGACCACACACAAACCCTAAGTGGTAAAACATTAACCACTCCAACAATATCAACTCCAACAATATCAGCTGTTGGTGCAAACACAGGTGGTCGAATCCAACTTCGTGAAGGAAGTAGTGGTGGAACAGCTGCAATTACTTTGCAAGCTCCTAGCGCCATTGCTTCCGATTATACTGTCGATTTACCTACCGCCGCAGGAACTCTTATTACAAATGCTGATGTATATCCTGGCACTCAAAACAGCGGACAAACCCTAGGTGACCCTGGTTTGGTTCCTGGGAGATCTGCTGGCAGTCCAACAACGACCAAGTTCTTAAGAGAAGATGGAAGTTGGGAGATACCTAGTGCGACCGTTGATTGGACGAATCCTGGGACTATTGGTTCTGGCACAGCTAGTACGGGCGCTTTTACTACATTAAGTGCATCGGGTAATGTAACAGTAGGTGGAGATACTGCATTTACATTACAAAGACCTGTCCAAACTGCGACGACTACAGATGGTGCCGGCTTTACTATTCAAGGACAACAAGGTACAGGAACAAAAGATGGTGGTGATTTGATATTATCTGGTGGTGCTGCTGGCTCTGGGGGAGGAGGTGAAGAGGGTAAGGTTGAAGTTACTAGTAAATTAAAACTTTCTGGTGGATTAGATAGTACTTTAACTGTAGCAGACGGTGGAACAGGATTATCTACTACAACAGCTAAGGCAGTTGTTATTACAGCCGACGCCGGTGGCACAAATGCATTATCAACAGCAGCTATGTCCACAAATGGACAACTTTTAATAGGAGGAACTAGTGGTCCACAAGTAGGAACATTGGCAGCAGGAAATAATATTACTATAACTCCTGCTGATGGTGGAATTACAATTGCTGCCGCTTCTGTAAATTCAAACCCATTTAGTACCACAACAACTGTTTCCGGAAACACACAGACCGCTGCTGATGGAGGTTGTTACTTAATTACTACATCCGATTGCATCGTTACATTACCTACTCCTTCAGCAGGAGCAAAAATTAAAATTATTTTCAACTATACAGGGGCAACTTTAGGTGATGAGTTTACAGTAACGTGCGATGACACTGGCGCAGAAGAAATACTAGGATATTCTCTATTTACAGATTCAATAGGTTCATATGGTGCGGTGATTCACGCAGCTGCGTCAGGAGACGATAAATTCTCTATAACTCCATACACTCTTGATTGTGCTGGCACTATTGAAATTTCTGGCATTAATTCTACAACTTGGTTTATGGAATGTAATATAATTGCTAATGGAACTGCCACCACCCCTTTCTCATAAAATTGAATATAATAATATTAATATAAATTACTATTATTACCTAATGGATCCACCAACATACTTATCTGAAAAAAACCCACACCCTCGTGATAAATGTATTACATTTGACGAGGGTCCTCATATTTATACTATTAATGGTGATAGTGATTTTATGTCTGTTACTACTTGGAATCATTCCCATTTTAGTCATTTTGACGCTGATAAAATCATAGACAAAATGATAATGGGTAGAAAATGGGGTCCCGCTCATAAACATTGGGGTAAAACGAAAGAACAAATTAAAAAGGAATGGAAAGATAATGGCATTGCTGCTTCAACAGCAGGAACGAAAATGCATTATGATATTGAATGTTACTATAATGATATGGAAGTAGAAGTAGAAGAAGATTGTATTGAATGGGAATATTTTGAAAAATTTGAAGAAGAGATAGGTGGAGACAAAGAACCTTATAGAACGGAGTGGATGATTTGGGATACTGAATTAAAGTTTGCTGGATCAATAGATATGATATATCGCAATCCTGATGGAACACTTGATATTTATGATTGGAAAAGAAGTGTAGGAATTAAAATGGATAATAAATGGCAAAGTGCCTTAACTCCTTGTATTAAACATCTTCCAGATTGTAATTATTATCATTATTGTTTGCAGTTAAACACCTATAAAGCACTGTTAGAGAAGAATTATGGAGAGAAAATAAAGGAAATGTATTTGGTATGTTTGCATCCAAACAATGCTAATCAGTCGTATCAAAGAATTAAAGTTTTAGACCTACAAAAAGAGGTTAGTGATTTGTTTAATTTACGCAAAAAAATGTTAAGTAAAGAACTTAAAAGTGAATTGGTAGAATAAGTTATATGACTGAACCATTTTGTGAAGACTATATTTATTTGTTTGAAACGAGATCAGCAGCGTGTAATTATTGTATAGAGAATAATATGTTATTTCCAATGTTTTTTTTAGTTAGTTTTATACCTTTTACAATTTTATTTTCAAGTTGGGTAGTAGCAAAATTTGTATATTTACCTCATATGAAAGCAGTAGAAAATGAGAAAGATATAGAATGGCCAAATGAAGAAGAAAAAGAAAAAAAAATACCATATGAAAATAGATATCCAATTGATGAAGAAGCGGATAATAATAAAGATAAAAATATGAAAAATAATAGTATATGTGAATCAACTCCTGATGGATTAATATTTATGAAATATAATAAAGATAATGAAGGTTTTGATTGGTGGGGTGATAATAAACAAACATCATATAAATATTTGGAAACAGTATCAAGAAAGTATGTGAAAGTTTTTAAATGTAGTAGTTTGTATATTGATAGAGAAAAAGACATAAAATTGCAATTAGAAAGAGAAAAAGAAAAGGAAGAAAAAGCAAAAATGGAAGTAGAAGATAAAAAAGAAGAAGTAGATAGCGATGATGATCTTTTTGTAAAATTTAAACCAAAAGAGCAAATGAAACCAAAGAAAAAGGGAACAAAAGTAGCAATATATAGTAATAAATATAAATATTGTGGTAAAATCAAAGACTTTAAACTATTACAGATACCAAAAAAGAAAACATATAAAAATAAAAAGATGGATTTTTCATCTTGGAAAACAATGTTCAATAATTAAATAAATTGTAATTAATAATAATTATAATTTATTTTCTTCTGCGTCGTCTTGATTTGGTGCTTTTTTTATGGTTCCTTTTTTTTGTTTTCTTTTTTCGTTTTTTTCTTGCTCCTCCTGCTACTGTTTTTGGTTTAACTGGGCCAGAAGCTTTTCCCTTAATAGGTTTTACATCAGTAGCAATTGGTACTTTGGTAGGTGTTTTGATAGGTTTAACTTCATTTGCAATAGGATTTTCATTTGATATTTTAGTGCTTTTAAGGTTATTCATTAAAGCATCTTTTGATTTCATAGTATCAGGTGTAAAATTTTGTCCATTCATATTTGCTGATATTCTATCATATTGATTTTTAAATTTTGTAAAAGCATTATTTGCATTAAGTGCAAAATTAATCCAACTATCAAGAGCTTCAACACCTGGTCCTCCAACTTTTTGTAAGATAATTAAAGTTTGTAATGTTTGATCTAAAACTGCTCCAATAGATTCGTCAATTACACTTTGTACACCTAAAAGTGTATTAGCAATTGTACCAGTTGCGTTCAAAATATTACCAATATAAGGAACAGTTCCAAGGCCTGATAGAACTCCATTTCCAACAGAATCTGTTAATTTTCTAACACCGTTATGAATTCTGCCTGCAAGTTTATCACTTGCTTCATCAATTTGCGGAGATAATTCATCGACAGTAACTAAAGAAGCTTCTAAAAATGGTCTTAAAACCGCATTATTTAACTCAACTGCAAGTTGTCGTACATTTTCTTTTACTTCTGGATCATCTAATACTTTAATAAAAATTAGTGTTAATGTTGCAACTTTTTGTGTAGCTTCTTTTGCTTTATTTGTAATATCTTCATTTGATGATCCTAATTCAACTCCCAAATAAAAAAGTGTTTTACTTAAAATACTATTAATAGTTTTAACATATTTCCAAGCTAAACTTTTTATAAGTCCTTCTGGAACATTTTGAGAAGCTCTGATAATAGCCTCTGGAAGTGTAATAGAATTAACAAACTCACTATAGGAATCATTAAGAGCATCTTCATTTCTATCTATTCCAGTAAGCTCCAAATCAGCATTTTCTATATCAGCTTTTTTTTGTAAATTTTTATTATTATTTTGAGGATTCATATTAATATATAATTATACTTTATTTTTCTTCAACCATTTTAAAAATCCAATACTTTTTTCTATATTAAATGAAGAACCTAAATCTTCCTGTGCAATTTTGAGAGCAATTTTTTCTATCTCATTAAGTGATATTAGATATTCATTTATGGTTTCTTTAGAATATGGCATTTTATGAATATAATAATGCATTATATTCATATCAATTTTTAGAAATAAAACATACTAATTTTTTATCCTTGACTAATTTTGTCATTTCATATTCTATTTTATACCCTGCTTGTAAAAGTTGTGAAAATAATATATCTATTTCTTTTTCGGTTAAAATGGAACTATTAGATTGATTAATAAATGTTTTTACACAATCAGGATTTTCACAACAAGATGAAAATGTTTGAAAAGGAGAAAGTTTAGCTGTGATTACACTTTGTGTAAAAGTATTTAAACTAATATCATCAGGTGGATTAGGTATTGTAAAAATATTTTTATAACATTTTGTAAACTTATCAAGATAGGTAATTTTGTTTATTCTATATATTGGCATATATATCTAATAATAATTTAAAATTGAAATTGAAAATAAAAATAAATAAATAAACAATTATAATCATGGACACAAACACAGACACTAAACCAGTAGCAAAGACTTATCGTTATAAATTTTCCCCAGATTTTCTAGTAAATTTAAAAGAATTTTCAAGAATTCATAGATTTGATGATGCTCAAGTATTTAAAGATAATTGGAAAAATTGGATAGAAGAGAATAAGGATCTAATTAAATTAGAAAGTGAAATTTTAAAAAAGAATGGTTATGAAGGCGATCCAATAGTAAAAATGTATAAAAGTGCAAGATATTATTTTAAAAATAAGTCGAATAAAGATACAAAAGCAAAAAAACGAAGACAGTATATTGGATTAAATCCTGAATTTAGAGATGCCATAGATGAGCATATTAATTCAATTGCATTAAGACAAGAATTAAAACCTTCAATTGGTTTAATTAGGTTTTTAGATAATATTAAAAATAAAGAAATTATTAGATTAGAAAGTTTAAGACTACAATCTTATAATTTTACAAAAGAGGAAATTCAAGGTAAATTTAAAAAAACTTATAAAAATAGATATTTTACAATTCAAAAAAAAAACAAATAATTAATATAATAATAATTTATTAAAATATTTTTTAATATTAATATGAAAGGTGGAAAATTATTAGCTGAAGGTGGATATGGATGTGTATTTGCTCCTGGTATTAATTGTGATGGTTCTATTATGAAAACCCAAAAGTATGTAAGTAAAATTCAAAGATATGATTCTAGTGCAAAAAATGAAATAAAAATAGGAAAAACAATACAAGAATTAAGTGGATATGAAGATCATTTTTCTCCAATATTAAAATATTGTGAAATAGATATAGCCCAAATAAAGGATAAGGAATCAAAAAAATGTACAATATTTAAAAAGAAAAAATCAAAAAACTTTATTGTAATGAAAATGCCATATATTAAAGGAGAGGATTTTATGGATTATCTTGTAAATCAAAAAAATAGTATACAATTAATAAGTAATATTATATTAAGTTATAATCATTTATTAAAATCAATAACAATGTTAATAAGCAAAGATATAATACATTATGATATAAAAGGATCAAATATTATTTTTAATGAAAATAAAGAAATTCCAGTATTAATAGATTTTGGACTTTCCATTCAAAAAAATACAATAAATAAAGATAATTTGAACTATATGTTTTATGTATATGCTCCTGAATATTATATATGGTCATTAGAAGTGCATTATATGTGTTACTTGGTAAATAAAAATAAAGAGCCAAATAATGATGAATTAAAAGAAATATGTAAAAAATATGTAGATGGAAACAAGGCATTGCAAAGAAATTTCTCTCCAAAATTTATAAATAAATATCTAGAAAAATGTATAAAACAATTAAAAAAATATAATAAAATAGATTATGATGATAGAATAGATAAATTACTTGGATATTGGAAAACATTTGATAATTATTCATTATCTATAATGTATTTGAAATTTTTGCATTATATAAATATAAATGGTTTTATTGATAATCAATTCATAATCTTTTTTAGTAAATTATTATTAAGAAATATAGATCCAAATCCTAACAATAGATTAAATATGGTAGAAACAATACATACATTCAATACATTTTTATATCAAAAAAATATTAACAATATAAAAACTTTTGAACAATTAACTGATTCTTTTATAGAAAATAGAGATGAATTAAACGCAGAAATAACATTAGATAAAAAAAAAGGTTTATATGAAACAAAAACGATGCATATTCAAAAACGAAAATCAAACTAATTTTTTTTATTTTTAGTTTTTTTTCTTTTTTTTTTTATCTTTCTACTTTTATTTTGTTTTTTTTTCATTTTTTTTCCTTTTTTATTACCACCCTTTTTTCCTTTTTTATATGTTCTATTAGCTCTTTTTAATATAACATTAAATGATTGTCCAGGATGTTGTACCATCGTTTTACGTACATGTGCTAACCAAGGATTTGTCATATATTAATATGTAGAAAATAAAATTGAATATTTTTTTACTTACATATATGTAACTAAAAATGACAGTAATATTTACAAGATACTTATATAATGCAGACGAAGTAATATTAACTTTTATAGAATGTTTGCTAAAACAAACAAATTTAGAAGAGTGTTATTTTTGGATATATGAATATTATAAGACTGGATATGAAGAGGAAAGTTGGCAAATACTTTATAAAATATATTATGATTTCTATATATTAAAAAACCCGAAAATAGAAGAAAAAATAAATAATAAATATTTAAAATGGAAAGAAAACGGAGATTTAAAATTAATTTTATGGGTAGTAAAGAATCTGTTTAGATTAAATAGTTGTTATAATATATTCTTGATGAGAGTATATTATTGTAATAGAAATACAGAAATAATAAAAGGTTCTCTAGATAAAACTTTATATAAAGATAAAAATGAAATATTGTTAGCAAATGCAATAAAGGAGAAAAAGAAAATAGCAATATCATATTATTTAAAACGAGTAAAGAACGATATTAGAAAATTATATGTAATTAATAATTGTTTAAATAATATTAAATTAAATGATAATTATTTGGATAATTATCATTATTTATTAGCAAAAATAATGCAATATTTTAAGATAATATCAAAAAAGAAGTTATATTATAAAATGGTAATGAAAAAAGAGTTAAAATTTGTGCTAGAAACAGATGAAAGTTGTAGAAATAATGGAAAGCATAAAGATGTTAGTTATGTTTATAAAACATTAGAAAATAAAAGAATATATGGTATTTCTCCAAATATAGGATGTTTTAATTTACAAAGAGAGAATATAACTTTAAATCATTGTTTCTGGTATCATTGGGAATATTATGCTTATAATTCGCCAATATGGAAAAAAAGATTTGATAAATGCAAAATAAAAGTAAATAATAAAAAACTTTTAATTACATTTGAAAATGATGATGAATATGAAGAATTTTATGAAGAATATGGTTATGAACCTGATGAGCAAAGTAATTATGTTCAAGAAAAAAGTATTTTAGAAATTAAAAAATCTAATTTAAAACAATGGATAAATAATATATTTGATAAAAAATTAACAAAGAATATAAGAGTTAAAATTAACTATTAATTTTAAAATTGAATTAATATTTTTTATAATATTTATATTATTATAAGCAGTTATGGTTAAAAATAAGAAAGGTGGAAGCGGTCATAAGAAAATGGCAAGAAAGAATGTAGCTCCAAAAGGGGGTTATAATAGAAAATTAAGATTACCAAAAGAAGAAGGTGAAATTATAGCTCAAGTAACAGCAATTAGTGGTGGAGGTCATGCTGTTATTAAATGTACTGATGGTAAGGAAAGAACATTAGTAATTAGAGGTAAATTTCGTGGTAGAAATAAAAGAGATAATACAATTAGAAATGGTTCTTTTGTATTAGCAGGATTAAGAAGTGTAAGTATGGGTGAAGTAATAAATCCAAAAAAAAAAGAGAAAGCGGATATTTTGGAAGTTTATCCAGAAAGTGCAAAAAAAGAACTTTTATCTAAACCGGAAGTGTATGCATTACTAAATGATAGTGATAAAAAGGATCTAGACGATCACGACAATATTGTATTTACGAATGAAATTTTGGATACAAGTCAAGAAGAGGTAAAAAATAATGAAAAAACAACAGATTTATTTAAAAAAGATGAAACTGAGTTTGATTGGGATGATATTTAAAAATCCTCATCTGAAAAATCTTCTAGGACCATATTGTCATCTTCAGTGTCACTCATAACACCATTTTGTTCATAAATACTAGCAATTATAGCATTTTGCATATGTCTATTTTCTATAAATTGTTCTTCAACATTTATAATTTGATTTACAAAGGTTCTTTGATTAATTAAATTTCTTCTTGGGGGTCTATATAAATTTTCTATTGGATTATTTATAAATCCAATAGTATTAAATAATTGATTATACTGATGATCAATATCATTATTAGATACATCTCTAATATATCCACTGGTGTTAAGATCTTCTAAGGTAGGAATATCTTCTTCATTATCCTCATCTTTTACTTCTTTACTATTTAATTCAAATCTACAAATAGGACATTTTGCCTGTTCTTCTTTTAACCATATTTTAATTCCTGACGGATCAAATATATGTTTACAAGGAAGTTGAATAACATCTTGTCCTTCTTCAAAATCATAAAACATAATACAACAACTATCTTGATCAAATTTGTCTTTTGTATATTTAATAGTTTTTAATTGTTCATTTCCTTTTTCTGATAAAATTTTTTTATATGCTATTTTATCTAATAAAGATTCATTTAATATTCTATTTAATGTAGCTGATTGACTTCTTTGTGTTATAAAATTATTAGCAAGAGGTAACATTGCAAGATTAGAATTTAAATTACTATCATTCATTAAATTAACTAACATACCAAGAAATTGGGCTCTTGGATTATTAGACAAATCTCTTATTCTATTATCTAATATATGATGTATAAAAGTATTTGATATATCTGTATCCATATTAGTAAATTATATTATAATATATTTAACTTTTTTACTTAATAATTAAGTAAAAAATTTAATAACTCATGAAATACTTAATATTTCCATAGAGCTTCCTTTTCTAGTTCCTCATTTAGAGGAGTGTATCTAGTAATATTAAGCATCTCTTGCAGCATAGTATAAGGGGTAACTTCTCTAAGTGCATCAATCCCCTTATTACAAAATACATTTAGTAGTGTGGAACTGTATCCACTTAGGAATGTAATATTCTTTGTATATGTTGTAGCTGGAAATCCAGTAGTCTTTCTAAGATTCCAAAATAGAAGATGAGGAGGATCATAAGGGGACTGCCATGTTGTTCGCATACCAGCTTCAGCAAACTTCCTCTTAATTTGAAGATAAGCATCGTCGAAAATATTACCATTTGTATAACTACCATCAAACTGCATATCACTAAATACTGCTAGAACCATCTTTCTAACATCATTAGGATTGATATTATTTTCTACAAGAGCACTAATCATCTCATCCATTGCAAGATGGAAATCGGTATTCATTCCCCACGCAGAGTTTCTCACTGTTTGAGCCTTTTCTACAAAATCTTTGCATTCACTCGTCTTGATCCATTTTGGAACAGCATCAAATGTCAAAATTCTATCTCTAAATGCAGGATGACACAGTTCACTAATCCTGATAGACAAACCAATGGCATTGTTAAGTGGAATACCATCATCACATTCCATAGATCCTGATGTATCGCACATAGCTACAATTGGAATATTTTCTAGGCCCTTATTATTCTCTGTCTGACTCGCCCATTGAAGATTAATAGTTTGGCGCAGGATTTCCTCGTCATCTCCCATTCCACGATATGAATAACCATCCTTTGCCAATTGACCAACATCTAGTCGCTTTCCGTGAACCTTTGCACTTTTATCACCGGCAATAGCCTTTTTAATATGTTCGCTATAATTTGCAGCACACTGAATTCTATCATCCTCTTCAGAACGCTTGTTACCTTTCTTATCTTTATTAAGAATAGCCATCTTTTGCTTTCTAAGAGTAACAGAAGTGACTTTATTAAATTCAATCTTGCTCCATTCTTTTCCAGCCATCTTTACCTGTGGAGTGTCACTTCCACCATCTGCTCCGGATAACTTGACAATAAGCTTCTTCAAATGAATTTTGCATTTTTTTACAGCACTCATTAGATGATTTCGATCTCTCCAACCACCTTCTGGTAATACAATAAACTGAGGATACATCATTTCAGCAAGACGATGGAAAATCCAACTAAATTTTTTACTAGACTTCTCACGAGGGATCCATCGTCCTAGAAGACTGACTGGTTCTCCATTTTCCAACTTTTTCTCATCTTCTCGAAGAGCAGGCACAACAATTCGTTTTAGAATAAGAGAAACCAAATGATGATTTTCTCCCAGTTGAGTATTACTCTTGAGATAAGCTAGAAAATATTTAACATCCTTCCAAGAACCATATTGATGACCGCTTAGAGCAGGATGTTTTGAACTGACAATATGATTAAACGCTCCAAATGCAAGTTCTAGGCTAAAACGACTCCAAACTTCGAGTTGCATCCAGGTAAGATCCATCTCCCCCTTTCCTGAAACAATATCTCGAGTTTGACCAATAAGTTTATAAAGTGTTGTAAGTTGTGTCCTATGATCCCTCCAATTCATATTACTTAACATATTAAATAGACGATTACGAAGATCACTAGTATCTTTACTACGGACTAATTGAAAGAAGAATTGCACAATTTCTTGATCAACATCAGCTGACCAACTGTGCTCAACATGTCCATTTTCGCCAATTTGCTTGGCAGAAAGTTGTTTATCAAATGCGGTTACGATACTACTCATGGTATACAGATATGCTTGAGTGTCTTTAAGTCCGTTTAGTTCTAGTTTTTCGCTTATTCAATTTTCCGATATATATTTTTTTTGTATTCTTTGCTTTGTTTATTTTAGATTTTTCGTAATATATTATATGTAAACTATTCAAATCTTTAAATAAATTAATACTGTCATCCCATTTCAATTCAGATAAACTTGATTTTATTGTTAAAAAATTATAATCATCATTATTTTTTAGATATTTTCCCATTTCTTCTGGAGAAAGATCTATATTATATTGCAAAATACTTATTAATTTATGATTTTTATTATTATATAATTTATTATTTTTCAATAAAAATATAAGTTTGGTTTTATCTAATGTTTTATTTTCAAGAATAGTTGTTTCTTTTTTAATATAATATATTTTGTTTTCTTTATTGATATAAATATAAAAAATTTTAATGGTTTCATTTTCTTCTTTATAAAAACTATTATATTCTTTTTCTTCATCTTCTATTTCCTTTATCCAAGAATCATCTAATTCATCTACATCTTCTATATCATAATCACTCATTAATATAAAATAGTAAAAAAGTTAATTAATTTAAACTAATAAATTTAATTAGAATTTATTCGCTTTCTTCATCAACTTCTTCTTCACTTTCTTCTTCACTATCAGTTTGCCATTGCATATTTAATATCATTTGTTTATTCCAATCAGCTTCTGCTTTTAGTTCTTCTTCAGTTTTTTTATCTTCTTTTTTGAATGGAACTAACTTAGGTTCTTCTTTTTTAAGCTCCGCTTTTTTTTTCGGGTTTTTCTTATTTTTTTCTTTACTTTTTTGCAATGCTAAACCTATATCAAAACCACTTGTTGTTGCATTTGCTAACATAGGTCTTCCCATATTATCTTTTTTTACATTATCAAATACACTTGGTCCTCTACGACCATGATTATATCTAAATTTACCAAAGCCACCTCTATTATATCTTGGTTTATCATTATTATTTTTTTCATATCTATTAGATCTATTAGATCTATTAGAATCTTTAAAATTATTACTTTTTTCAATTGATGGAAATCTACTATTTTTTTCAGGACTTTTACTTCTGTTCCATCTAGAATTCATTTTTTTATTATCATTACTTGAAAATCTATTATGTCTTCCTGGAGCTTTATATGCATTACCAGAAGGATCAGAATTAGTTGGTGGTGCTAAACAGCTAAATCTACTATTTGACATTATGTTATCTATAACAATTATGTTATGGTTTGTTTATTTCAATTTTGTAATTTACTTAAAGAATTTACAATATATTTACTTGTCTCTTAACAGCAAACAATTAATAGCCCCCTTTTTTCCTAAAAAATTTGATTAGCATATATGACTTTACAAGAGACAGTATAATACAAAATTGATATCATTATTTGATAATGATTATTTATTATTATCAAATGAATCCATCAATATGTATACCAAAAGTTGACAAAAATATAACTAGAAATTTTATTTATAATATATTTGATAAACATAATTTCGGAAAAATAAAAAAAATAGATTTGGTAAAAATGAATAAAGTAAATAAAGTCTTTATTCATTTTGAATTTTGGTATAATAATGATAAAAGCTTAAAAGTAAGAGAACTTTTAAGCTCTGGGTATGATTTTAAAATTATGTATATAGAACCGTGGTTTTGGAAATGCATAAATGTGTATTAAATGTTTACTCATTTATTTCAAAGATCTTTTTTTTTAGTTCTTTTTTTTACAAATTTGTAAAAGATTTCCACTTTTATCATATACAGCTTGTCCTGCTTGTATCCACATTTTTTCAAAATCATCTTTTTCATTATTTAATTTTTTAAAAGACTGAGCCAATGAATCCGCTTTACTATCTTTATATTTTTGGTATAATTCTGCCCATTCAGTGTCTTGTTCTGCTTTTGTTTTCGGCATATATTCTTGCTTAATATATTAATTTTTAATTGCTTTTTCTACAATCTAATAACCATAAAAACTCTTCAATTTTTTTATTTTGTTTCTTACGCTTCTTTGCTGCAATACCAATAAATTTATTATAAACTTTATGTTCTATTGGAATTTTTGTTAATTTACCATATTTCTCAAGTATTTTATCAAGCTCATCTAATGGTATAATACCCTTATTATTATAAGAAACAAGTATAAAATTTGACTTTGTATTTTTTATCAAATCTTCAAATGATTTCTTGGCATTTCTTAAACTACAATAAGCACTCTTTTCCCAATTTTTTGGCTGACCTCTATATGTATCAGGGACATCTAGATTCGTATTCCAATCATTAATTATATCAAGTAAAAAATAATATATATTATAAGGATGTTTATTATATGGTGGATCATAATAAACTAAATCTACCTTGGGTATTGTTTTTATCCATTTATTCGCATCCATTTTACTTATATGAATATTTGCTTTATGTTCTGTCAAGATAGGCATCATTGGTAAAATCTCTCCAGTTATTCTTTTTAAATCACATAAACCCTTACCTCCATACATCCCTTTCGTTTTTTCTTCATTCTTATAGTATGCTGAAAATTGACCATTAGTATTATTATGAATAGAACATTGAACTAATAAAGGTCCTAATAACAAAGCACGATATTTTTCTTCTACATGATTTTTAATATAAAACATTATTTTATCAATATTACAAGCATTTTTATGTGTATAATATGCTCGTTCTCCTTCTTTTATATTATTATCATTTTTAGGTGCCCAATATTTTGATATAAAGGGTTTGGGATTTTGATTTGTGGAGAGAAATTGTTTTAAATGTTTGAAATGCAACCCTATTATTTCATAATCATCACAATATAAATCTTTTGTAGAAGTTAAATAACATTTGCTCAAGGTTTCTGAATATCCTGACATATCATTTACATATAATGTCTTGTATTCTTGAGAATCATCTCCCATTATTCTATTTTTAAATAATCTACTTACTATTCCAGAACCCGTAAAACCTTCTGCTATATCAATATTTTTCTCTCCAAGTGATGTTTTTATAAAAGAAATTATTTCATCTATTTGATATAAGAAAGTCCTTTTATTACCCATATATGTTAATATTTGCTGTGTAAAATATTCTTCTTCCATATAGAAAAAATATTTTATTATTTTTAAGTATTAAACTAGTTCATTTAATAATTGGGTTCTAGTATATGGTGTTAATGTTATCATATTACATCCTTTATCGTAAAATAGAGAATCAAAACTAATCAGGGTATCATTATGTTTCAAAGGTAAATTTTCAACAATTATAATTGGATGTTCTTTATAATAATTTAATCTAGATCTCATAGTATTATCTTTGCATATCTTTTTTTGAGGTATGATATGTATTTTATAAATTAATACATCTTTATTTATTTTTTTTGGCATCGTAACATTATGTTGTTTTAAAATATGTTTATTCAAGTTTGCTCTTGCAGAAAATCCTCTATTACAATCTGTACAAGGACATTGAAATGGACGATCGTTCTCTGGAGTATGTTTTGACCAAATATGAGCTTGGAGTGCTGATTTTGGTCCTGTAGTTTCATAATTACAATGAGGACAACATTTTACATTAAAACGCTCTGCTTTATTACGTCTATAGTAATTTGTATTATGATTCTTTGTCTTTTGATATTGCTTTACTGTTATACACATATTTAATTTATACATCAATTACTAATGAATTTTTTTTGTTCAATTTTGTAATCCCATATGGGGATGCACTGCCTTGAATGAATAAGGTATATGTCCTATTCTTTTACAATATTCTATACCCACCTCCATACATTTTGGACAAGGAATCCATCCAACTTTATATTCTGATGGAATGTATGGAGGTGGACCTAATACTTTTGCTATTTTGGGAATCTTATTAAATTCAATATGCATTGGATTTAAAACCATATAATCAGGAAAGTTCATATATGGTTGTAATAAAAAATCTTTATATGCTAAATAAAAAATTAACTCTACCAATTAAAAATACTCACCTCCTCTATCTCCGTTTTAATTGCATTGGTATTATGTTTTTTGTATTTTCTACTGCCGGGGTTTGGGCTTTGCTGTCGCCTTTGAACCACCCCCGCTGTCAGCCATTATATACCAAATACTACTTTGTCCGCTTGCCGGTTCAGTCATTCCAACTGAAGAGCCGCAATATATAATGGAGGATGAACTCTCACCCCCAAAGAGTAATCATAAATAGGAATTGAACCTATATTAAGTGCCCACACTATGATTGAGTTTAACGTCAGGTCTTTTTATGACGTAGTAGTTTAAATACTGAAGTCGTGCTAAGGACAACATGCCATAGAGAAGAGTCGAACTTCTCTTTTGCCCCCACAATTAGGGCTACTCGCAACCGGCTACGGCTTACTATACATATAGTATAGAAAAATCCCTGGCACCTGGACTATTTTTTTTGTTTTTTTTAATTTTTTGATTTTTATGTATTGATATATAACAGACCACTTATTTTAAGTGTTTTGTTCACTGCGATTATCTGGTCATCCGCTCACCTTCCCGCTATATTTAGCTTTTGATTTTTTTTTGCTGTATGTGGTCTTGGGTAAGCCTTTTTACGTCCTGCTTAGGACTACGCTAGGTAATTAGTTCGCGTTTTCAATAACGGCTTCTGCCTCATCGTAATGACGCAGTGCTGAGGGAGTGTTCTCTAGCTCCTCTGCCGTCATCTTACCACTTGCGACTTTCTCGTTGAACTCCTCCTGTGACGACTTTGGCGAATTGCTTGCCATTGCACGAGCCATAATTGGATCGTTGAGATCAACGGCGATAGGCTCCTGCTTGGTTGAGCGGAACTCCTCGTCCTGCTGCTCTGCTAGTTCATAGTCACCCGACTGACGGGTCAACTTTGGAGGAGCAAGATTGACATTGACATCAATAGTAGTCTTGCGCTCGCGAGGCTTAGGAGCTTCGGCTGGGCGTGCTGCTCCACTGATGCTGACGAGCCAATACCATGGCGACTCATACTCGAGCTTGATCTTCTTGCCCTCCTGTAGGGCCTTAAGTGCTGCTCGAGCCGTAGCATCGCGCATATTCCACTTGCCGGCGGCGAAATGAACGAATGCGCGCTTATACTTGCCCTGTGCTACCGGCACGACATCTACACGCTCGACGAACCCTAGGTTGGCATCGATGATGTGCTGCTTGATGCGCCTCCATCCGATGTTGTTAAACACACGAGGAATACAGAGAGAGACACCCTGAGCTGGGTCACTGTTCTTGGCGAAATTCGCCTGCTGAGTTGCTGAAAATGAAGACATGATTGTTTTGTTTTTGAGTTTGTAAGTTTGAACTGACTGTTTGTTTTGCTTGAGTTGTTGGGAATAGTTTAGTTCTTGTCAGAAACAAAAAACTTCAATTTTCAGATATGTGGAAATTGAATTCTAATTATATCTAGTATATAACTCTAATAAACACAAACAATGGGGAACAATATATGTGCATCCAGTCGAAAATGTCAAGACAATGGTGAAATATTTGGTATGTTATGTAAGAGACCATATGATAAACCAGTTCTTGTTAAATTTGAAAAAAAAAATACATATACTAGACCTCGAAGAAAAAAAAAATCAAGAAAGAAAAGAATCCAGATTCTAGGAAATTGAAGACAAAATCTTTCTGACTGACTTCATCATTCCAATAACTTGACTTAATATATTAACACACTATGAATATGCTAACCCCCCACCGTCGTTCAGGTCGCCGTCGCCAGGCTCCTAAGCGATTTGAAGATGAAAAATTTGTATCTGGTAGGGTAGACCAGTATACAAGAGGCTATGAAGGACGAGATAGTAATTGGTATGCTGCTGAAGAGGATGCTGAAAACTATTATCATAACAGAAAAGGTAGAAAATTTGCGAATTATGTCTGGAATGATAAAGGCAAGTATAGGGTTCAACTGCGTGATTTCCCCGAAAGCTTACTTGAGCTTACCAGCATCTGGAGAGATTTAGATATGGTGCTACCTAGTGCTATTGTCAGCCACATCGGTGGATTCTTGAGACTTTCACAGACAGATCAAGACTTGCTTGTTGATGATGATGAGTTTATAGCAGGAGATGAAAGCGAAAGTGAAAGTGAAGAGCAAGACAAGAAATGGTCATGTTCTGGTCTTCCTATAGATGATGAAGAATGGAGTAGTGCATCAGAAACAGACGAATCAGACTATGATAGTGACGCCCTATATGACTCAGACTAATACTAAATTTTATAATAATACCGTTGATAAAAAATTTTTTATATTATTCTTAATTAAAGTTCCTCAATATGTCGTTGGATAAGTCCCTGGTTGAAAGATAAACCAGTTCTTAATATTTGTTGCACTAGCATGTCCTTTAACATAATGACTAACATAACCTGTAAGTGTTTCTCCATCTTCACACACTACTGTTATACCCTGTCTCAGTGTTCGGTGAGTTTCACCATCAACTTCATTCTTCGAATCTTCATAATATGTATTATTATTTTCATCATTTATTCCAGGATTATCCTGAAACCAGCAAAAGCGATTGCCCTGTGCTTTCATAGCTAAAAGATGGCTATCTTCAATATTAACGTTATGTACGTTTCCGTTTTTAGTAGTCCAAGTTCCCATAGTGGTATGTTATGTTACTGTATTTTAATTAAAAATTTATTTCAATTTTCAAAATAAAAAAATTTTTATGGACCGACCCTGGCTCTTTGGTCGCTTTTATTTTTTTTATTTTTTATAGTATGAACCCGTGTTCTTTAAGTATGATTTCCGGTAGACTTGCGATGTCTATTAAGAAGTTAGGTGTTGTAGCAGCGTAGGCTATAGCTGGTAATTTAATCTTTCTTGCCTTGAGTTTTTCTTGGTATTCTATAGTGTGCTGGTCAAATTTGCCGCCTTCTGGTAGCTGCATTACTATAGTATCTTTACCTTTATTGTTTTTTTGAATGTATCTTGGCTTGACTTTTTTTACCCAGTGATTATATGCTCTTGTGTGGCAAAATCCCCAGCTTTTTTTACCAGAGGGCCAGACTACGCCGTTCCTATTGTAGCAGTAGCCTAATAGGTTAGTTTCGTGCTTGGTCAGGTTATTATACTGTGGTGGGTGAATTGAGGTGATGCTTTCGCATCTTTGGTCAAACTCCTTAATTGGCGAAATAAATATGGAAATACTTGGTGAGTTTGCTATCTCATGTGGAATGCATTCCCTGAATATAATAAGGTGGATATGCTTGGAGCAGTCAACATCTACTATTCTTCTACAACCTTGATAGGCAGCGTCCATAAATGTTGGATCTATATTAGTGAATGCTTTCTTGCCCTTATTTACCCAGTGATCGTATATGGGTTTCAAATTTTTGCCTTTAATATCCCACCAGCAGAATCGTCTTGTGCCTGTGAGCCCTATAATAGTCGCCGTAAGTGGATTTTTAGTAAAACTTACTTCCCCATTCTCACCTGGCTCTTCGAATGGGTGGCCGTCAAAATGCAGGCTTGTAGCATCAACTCCAAATTTTTTAGTGCCTAATCTCATCCTATTTTGCATATACTTTGTGACTGGTTTACCCTCTATCACTTCCATAGCATTGCGGAAATCTTGGTCTTGTTCAATCAAATGGTGTAATGGTGTGCCGTATTGATTGATCCAACTTTGACTTGAGTCTGGGGCTTTTCTTGGCTTTATTGTCTCTGGATGGCATTTTTCCTTGAGAGTTAACTCCTTAATTTTATGCTCGTCTCTCAAAATTTGATTTGCGTTAGCATAGAATTTAGTGCGCATTAATAACCTATTTCTATGCCCGGTTGAAATGTTTTTTAAGGGAATGACTGCGACACCATAGGTGTCTAAAATATTTACTAGATTAGATAGGTCATCTACTAGTAGTGTACTAGTAGGGATTGCAACTGGTTGCTGAATACTCATTGTGAACTATAGTTTAATTATAGTTAAATTATAGTCAGAATCAATTTCGTTCAATTTTCAATAAAATCTTGCTTTCTTGTATTATTGAGTTTGATTGCTTAAATTCCAAGATTTTGCAATAATAGAACCATCTGAATTTGTAGGCCAAGATTTTTTCATAGTATTATAACAACATCCGTCCTTTTTCGTTGCAGCTTCAACATCTGCTGGATTAGGACTCCATTGCACATTATCAGCTAAATCATTATAAGGAGTTCCTGCAGCTGATGAAAAAACAACATTGGAAGGATTTTTTCTAGAATATATTGATTGTCCTAACATAAAAGATGTTCCTGTTTTATTTGGTTGTACTTTTATATTTCGAGCTTCTTTTAATCTTTTCATTCCTGGTCTAACCATTATATAAATACTAAATATTTAAAAATATACATCTTTTTTATATATAATTATTTCATAGATGACTATAATTTATAAATCAGACACTTGTAAAATAAAAAAATTAGAGAATGAATATAAATTTATTTATGAAAATGGAGAGAAATTTGTTAATTTTTATAAAAAAATAAAAAAAAATATACCAATTGAAAGTGAAAAAAAAGATAAAACTTTTTCAATCAAAGCAAATAAGATTGAAAGTTTAAGCGATTTATTAAAACGAAAAGAAACATTATCCTATAGACATTTAACACAATTATTTTTAAATATTGGTAAGCAATTAGAAGGTTTAGAAAAGGATGGATATTGTAATTTATTTTTAAATAATAATGATATTGTTAGAGTAGAATTAGAAACAACTATACAAAAAGGAGGATCTGGAACAGATGTGTTTTTTTTATATTTAAATACAATGAATTTTATGCCAATTATTAATAATAATACAAAGTTATTAAAACCTTTTGATAAAAATAATAGACTTATATCTCCAGAAATGAAGAAGTTAACTTCTTTTCCAACTGAAATTAATATTAATTCACAATTATATTCATTGGCTTTATTAGTATGTTTTTGTGGAGAATGGTATAAAAAAACAAAGTCTTTTAAAATTAAATACTCAATAGATACTTTTAGAGAATATTTATCTAATATTGATAATACAAAATTATATTGGTCTTTACTAAGATGTCTTAAAGATGATCCTAATGATAGAATATTTCTGTATATTTAATTTCTAAATAATACATATAGAATGTCTATGCGTGTTATGCAAGTAAAATATAATGCAAGAACAAAAATGAATAAAGCAAATTCAAGATTACCTTTTTCTCTTGCAGTTACAAAAGGGAATGAAGGATCCTGTTATAGTAATCCTGTTTATCAAGCAGATATTTCTGCTGGTATTATAACCTCTCAATCTGGGCCAACAAATATGTGTTCAGATTATCAATTAATCCAAAAAGCTCCAAGTAACCAACAAAGTTATGGTCTCTATTTAAAACGAGCTACAATGGGTCTTGGTGCAGGAGGAGGGGGAATTGGAAATGCAAAATCATCCGCAGGTCTTGCTAGTAGAGTTGTTGGATTACCTTTTACAGATTCTGAATTTAATAGAGGACAACAACAAAGAACTCTTACTTATAAAAGACCGCCTAATTTTACAACAAGCAATTATATTGATAATAAACGAAGTAAAGCATTAAGATGTAATATTTTGGATAAATGTAGAAAACCAGAAAAAATAACTATAAAAATAGATGGAACTTCTCAAGTAATATATCTTTATTCAAATTATAATAATCTTGCTAATAGTGTTAGTAATTTAAATTCCCAAATTAATGTCTTAGGAGCAACTGCATCCATTGATGGTGGTGTAAATTTAAAAATTACATCTAATTCAACTGGAAGTTCAAGTAAAGTTTCAATTGTATCCGATAAGTCAGATAGTAATCCTATAGCTTTATTTGGTTCAGCACCAAGTCTTACAACTGGAATTGATGCAACAGCAGGTACCTTAACTGGAGGTAGCTTTACGAGTCACGATTTCAGCACCGTAAATGAAAATTTAAATGTAATAGTAGATGGAGGTAATCCAGAATCAATTACTATTAGTGCAGATTGTAATACTGGAACTCCTTCAACTGATCTCGACAATGCTGCTGCGGGTATAAGTATTACTGGAGCAACAGTGTCTGTTGATAGTGGTAATTTAAAAATTACATCTAATTCAACAGGAGCATCAAGTGCTATAGCTTTTCAAACTACAGCAACAGCAGGTACCTTAACAGGAGGTAGCTTTACGGGTCACAATTTCGGCACCGTAAATGAAACTTTAATTGTGGTTGTCGATGGGACCTCCCAGTCCATTACCTTAACATCTGATATGGGGGTCATCGGGAATGCTGCTACTGATATTACCGCACTCTTATCTGGCGCAACATGTACCGTATCGGGTTCTTCTCCAAACCAGGTTTTAAAAATTACATCAGCCAGTACAGGAGTTGGTCCTCCTGTAAGTTCAATTGCAATTACTGTCTCAGGTTCTGGTTCAAATGCATTAGCTTTATTTGATGCTGATACTGGGGGTACTGCCACTACAGTTGATGGTGTTGCAGCATCCGGTGCAAATGCATTAGCTTTATTTAATGCCACCACGCCTACAACAGGAACTGATGCAACATCTGGAACTTTAACTGGTAATAGTTTTACAGCCTATGATTTTACTGTAATCAAAAATACTTGGCGTTGGTTTAAAAAAGATGGTGGTTTTGTATATGGATATCAAGATGGTAAAGTATGCTATAATGAATGTGGTAAAACTCCTTGTATTACTAGTGAATCAAAATATAATACATCATCACAACATATTGAAAAAAAGTTATCTATGAGAGTTGGACCATCATTAACTAAAGAGTATGAATCTAATATGATGCAAAATGGGGGATGTGCATATCTTATGTAAATTGATTTGATAATTAATATAGAGATAGTATATTAATTATTGTTATAATGTCTCACGAGTCTCTTTACTCCCTCAATCTAAAGCTATTATCTAGCAATGAAAATCTATATATTGAAAAAATTAATAATGGAAATTCAAAAAAAGATTCTGGTTTTGACTTATTTGTCCCAGAGAATATTATTATTCCAGCAGGAAAGATAGTATTAATTAATATGAAGGTAAAATGTGCTGTTAGTAAAAAGGTTTGGAATAATGAATATCAAAAATGGAAATTGGATGTCCCTAGTCCATATTATTTATATGCTCGTTCAAGTGTTAGTAAACGAGGAATAATGTTAGTAAATTCAGTAGGAGTTATTGATTCTGGATATCGTGGTCCTTTAATGGCCGCATTTTATAATTCAACAGATAATGATGTAATTATCCCAAGCGGAGATAGACTTGTTCAAATTTGTATGCCAGATTTAAGTTATGATTTTAGTGTAAGTTTAGTTGATAATTTAGATGAAACAGAGCGCGGAGAAGGTGGATTAGGATCAAGTGGGAAATAAATCATCAAAATGATCTCGAATATAATCATTACATTGATCACTAAAATTAACAAATAATAAAGGAGAATTATCAAATTTTTTTTTACATTTTGAACAGGTATGAATATAAAATTCATATAAATCTTGTTTTTTATAAAATGTATTAAATAAAAAATATTTTCCGGTTATTTCTTTGCAGCGAAAACACGCTTGCAACCAACCCTCTTCTGGTAAATGAGAGTCCCTATAAATATAAATTCTTTTTATTTTTGGCATTGTTATATAACTTTAGAAAGATTAATTTAAATTAAAATAAGTCGATAAAATAATATTACCAATTTATATATGCGTAAAAATAGAACAAAAAAAAGAAGAACAAGAAGACGCCGAAGAATGAAAGGAGGATTTTGGCCATTCAGTAATAGTGAGGGAGGAAGTAGTTGGAACCCTATGAATTGGTTTAAAAAGAAGGAACAACCAGTAGCAGGTATTGCTGAACCATATTCACCCCAATCACCTGCTGATGGACCAGCAGCTCAATCAAATCCTAATGAAGCTTCTGATATCAATAATACTTTTGATGCTGCCACAGATGTTCAAGAAGGTGGAAGAAGACGCCGAAGAAAGAGAAAAACAAAAAAAAAGAGAGGAGGTGGTTGTGGATGTGCTAGTCCAGTTGTAGGAGGTCGTCGCAAGAAGCGCAGACGCACCCGCAAAAAGAAAAAGACAAAGCGTAGAAGACGCCGTTAAGTTCCTTTTTTTTAGTGCCTTTTTATTATTTCATAAAATAATAAAAAATTACCAACTTTTAAACCAGGGTCTTTGTGTTACACCAAATTGTGCTCCTATTGCAGCACCAATAGTTCCCCATAAAGCTACATCACGCCAATCTAAATTTTCTCTTCTGATCGGTCCATGAGTTGCTCCAAATAATAAAACCGTACTCGCTGCTGAAGTTCCTACCCAAATAGCTACTCTTGCCAAATCTGGTAAATAATTACCAGGATATAATACGCGTGTTAATGACATTATAATTAATCAGCTAGCATAGTTTTTAAATGGTTAATTTTGTCTAGTCTTTTTTGATGTCTTCCACCCTCAAATTCAGTTTCTAAAAATTTTTCCACTATCTTTACTGCATCCTCAAAACTAGTTCGTCTTGCTCCTAATGAAATACAATTTGCATCATTATGTTTTCTAGCCATTTCAGCACTGTATGTATCAGTACATAAAGCACATCTTATGTGTTCAAATCTATTTGCGGCAATACCTATTCCTATACCTGTTCCGCATACCAAAACTCCTATCTTGTTTTCAAATCCACTTTTTGTCATCATATGTGCTACCTTTTGGGCATAATCAGGATAATCAACCCTTTCATCACTAAAACAACCTGTATCTGTTATAGCTGATACAATATGATGTGATGATAAGTAAGAGCATATTTTTTGCTTTAATTCAAAACCTGCATGATCAGAACCAAAGATAACTTCAACTTCATACTTGCTTTCTTTACTAGACATTTGTAATAATATAAATCAATTATATTTATATTATTTTTTCTCTAATTTTTTCTCTTTTTTCTCTTTCTCTTTTTTGTTTTTTGTTTTTTTCTTCTCCTTTTTTTTCGTCTTCTTGTTCTTCTTTTAGTTTTCTTTTTCCCAGAACCTTCTTGTGGATTTAGTTTTAATTGTGAACGTTGATTACTAATAGCATAAGATTTGCAAAAACGCTTAGCATCCCATTCTTCCATAGAATATTTCGCTATATTTTGTAAAGCTGACATCATATGTGAATTTGCTTCAATATAACTACATCTTCTTATGCTTTGTGGCATTAATTTTTCACATGTTCCATTTTCATTAACTTTAAAATTCATATCCCACTTGGCTAATTTTTCAACATTTTTTAAGAATTTAATTAAACCTCCACTTTTTCTAATAAGACGACTACAAGCAAAATCAGTAAAAAATCTCTCCAATATAGATAATTTTTTGTAATGAATAACAGGTGCGAATTGATACATATTTTTTACACTAGGTCGTCTTGTAACAGATTTAGTTTCTGCTTGTTCCACATTCATAGTTTCATTGCTATTGATATTTAAAGCATAAATTAGTTCTAATGCTGTATGTTGTGCTCTATTCATATAAGAAGCACAAAATGTATTAATATTTCTAACACCTTCTGGTTGTAAATGTCCTTCGTTCATAAGTGTTTCACCTAATACTCTTGCTTGGTAAATTCCTAGAGGAGTCAAATTTGTATCAATAGTTCTATTTAAAGCAGGTCCAGTAAGTTTTAAAGGTTTATTATGAAATGCATTACCATGTCTAATAAGAAATATTTTTGTTTTTTTATCTTGAATAAAATTCAACCAAGTAACCATCATTTTCCAATCATCTCCACTATCTATGTTAATATCTAGTTTGGTAGGTCCAAAGAGTATTTTATTCTTTCCAGTAAAATAATTATATTTTGGTTTATCAGGAAATCCATCAAATACAATACTAAATGTCCATCCCTGATCAGTATATTCAAGCATAAAACATGAACAATTAGCAATATGAAATTTTTCCTTTGTTAATTTTTTTTGAGCTTTTAAAATATTGGCAAGTATACTTTGTTTCAAAGTATTATGATGACTAACAACGAAAAAGTTTTTTGTAGATTCTGGTTTTTGATCATAATTTCTTCTATTGATAAAATCAGTAATATAATTCCAAACTATTTCAGGACTACAAGAAGTTCTTTTGTTACCTACATATTCTAACGCATTATCATAAGTACATAAACTGTCATATGTTGGCTTTTGTATATTTTTTCCTACACACATCTTCGCTAAACTATTGTTCATTTTCTTACTAACATCAACTGCATCTTGAAAACAAGCAGAAGGTCTTCCTGGTATATTTTCTTTGTCCATACCTCCAGTTGCTTGTTTTTCTTGAATGCACGGTAAAATATATAATTTATCTGAATTTGGAAATGGATGTTGGTTCATTATATATATAATTACTATTAAGTTTTTTAATAGTAATTATGGAAAATTATCAACTTATTTAGAATTTGCATTCTAATTTCAGATCCGGACAACCTGATTTGAACAGGTGACCAATCGATCTACAGTCGATCGCTCTACCAACTGAGCTATGTCCGGTAGAGTTTACGGTTTGGTGTTAATATTGTTGTTCAGGGACAATTAATATGATAAACCCTTACCTCCATCTGCATTTCTCAGCCCCTACCCAACAGTCTAATAAATCCACGATTAATTAGAGAGAAATGACTTTTTAGATCGCTATTATAAATAATTGCTGTTTCCAAACCTCTTTAAGCCAACAAGCTACATACCCTTTTATACTGATATTCAATCTCAACTCAACAGGCGTCCCTATGAGGAGACTATAGGCGTCCCCACAAGGAATATCAGTTTATGCACCCCTATTATTATCAACATCATCATTGTCTTACTTTTTTTTTGAAGACTCAGTGTTGATTTAGTTTGATCCCTGAACCAAACTATTTATTTTTTTTCACCCTCACTGCTTTTCACAGCAGCTTTCTCACTTTCATCTACTATTCCTGTTCTTACTCAGCCCGCGTTGGAACACTTCAGATGAATCGGGTGGCTATGTTCTCTTCACATAGTCTTTCTTCTACTCCTACTCCTACTCCTACTCTACTCTACTCTCTGCCGCTGGTATCATACTGGTCATATTCTTAACTAAAAGAATAAAAAAAAGATGAAAGTTCTTTGTTTTTTTGAGATTTTGCTGTGAGATACCATTCCCCTCCACAACATAACTTAATGTAAAGTCTTTAAGCCTATTTACAAGATCTATTATAAGTATCCGAAAATTGAATACATATAATATCCAAAATACATAACTATTACCTAACGCACTTAAATACTTCGCCACAAAGACACTCATACAATGGCATCACTCACTACACAACACCCAACTGAAAATAAGCTTTTCATTGAAAATTATAAAATTCTTCAAACTGGTCTCGAAAATGGAACAAGCTTAACGCATAATTATCATACTATTGACCTAGTTACTGGACTACTATCAACAATGTCTATGGAAGAACTTCTATTAGCATTTAATGTTGACCGTTCAGGTTCTATGGCTACTAAAGCAAGAGACGGATATAGTTCATTAGAACATACACTTCATACCGCGAAAAATATTATTCATTATCTTGAGGAACTAAAAGATGAAAATCCTAATCTTAATATTCGACTTCTTATCAACGCATTCGACAATCAAATGAAAAACTGTGGTTATCTTACTATTGGAGATAAAAATACTAAAGACTACATTGCTAATCTAGAAAAATTACATCCTCGTGGAGCTACTAATATCAGTGATGCATTTGATGTTATTAAACAAGACGCTATTTATAGTGCAACAGATGAATCAAAAAAAGCTCATATTCTTATGACAGACGGACAGCCTAATGGAGGGAAAACAAGTGCTCAAGGTATTCTAGAGTCAAATCCAGGAGGATCTCAGGTTTACATAGGATATGGAACTGATCATAACGCAGAACTACTACAAAAAATGGCTGAACTATCAAACGGAGCTTATCATTTTGTAGACAGTGTTGAAAATGCTGGAATGGTGTATGGAGAAATTATTCACGGACTGCTGTATGCGGCTGTAAAGGATATTACTGTTACTGTAAAAGGTGCAGAAGTATATGATTTCACAAAAAATAGTTGGACAAATTCTGTCAAATTTAATAGTTTTGCTAGCGAACACACACAATCACTTATTCTAAGATCTTCGTGGGATTCAGTAGATATTGTTAGTGTTAATATTGTTTATACTGAAACAGGAAACGATGTTATTCATTCAAAAACGGATACTTTCAATTGCTATAATTGCACCAATGGTGAAACTAAACAAACAAACCGCGATATTGTAGTAGAAAAACAAATGTTTCGACAACAGGTTTTAGATGGATTATGGAGGGCAAGATATACTGAAAATTATGACTTAAAACAAAAGCTTAAAACGGAACTTATTACACTAGAAAAAAATATAAAAGAATTCATGAAAACGAAAAATCTTGAAGATGATGCGTTTATGCAAAAACTAGCAACTGATTTATATGTTGCATATAATG
>Ga0315330_10000356_pt1 | contig 27747 bp, 15 predicted proteins | sample M140m34915metaG_FD_203453 | JGI IMG/M metagenome (GOLD analysis project Ga0315330, IMG submission 203453) | Ammonia-oxidizing marine archaeal communities from Monterey Bay, California, United States - M1 40m 34915 | ecosystem: Environmental > Aquatic > Marine > Intertidal zone | place: USA...
CAAGGTGGGGGTAATTTTCATATTAAAGCTGTTCACGGCAGTGGCGTTGGTATTAACTATGGTGATACAACAAATCCTGGTTTATTAAAACTATATAACAACACAACTGCTAAAATTACTTTAGACGCTTACGCTGGAACAATAGCATCAGGAGCTATTACAGCTTTGGCAAAAGGCACACAATTAGGTACTTCTGGTTATTATATAAATTCTACATTTAAAGACGGTCATGCAAATGTAGCTGGTGAAAACGTAGGTGTTTTCTTAGCACATAATGATACTAACAATGGAACTGGTGCAATAGCCGGTATTAATCAACTCGCTTTTTTAACTTACGGTTCAGCTTGGACTCAAGCTTTATTACTAGATACAAATCAAAATGCAACTTTTGCTGGTAACGCAACTTTTGCAGGTAATGTAGATATTAACGGTAATTTAGTAGTTGAAGATGAAATACACTTAACAGATGGCGGCTCAACAGTAAGAGGTAAGTTGTTATTAAATTCTTCTGATAGAGACAATGTAGAATTAAGAGCTGAGTCGCTAGGTTCTACAATGAAATTTTTCACAGTTGGCACAGAAGCACTGGAGTTAGACGCTTCACAAAATGCAACTTTTGCAGGTAAAGTTGGTATAGGTGTTGGATCAGTTACACCAGCCCAACCACTTCACATTATTGATACAAATGGTGCTAATATAATACTTAATTCAAATACTGGTGCAGAAAATAATGGTGTTTGGATGACAGAAGGAGCAGCAGCAAGCCCTTATACAAATGGTGCTTATTTGCATTATGATAGTACAAATAATGCTTTTAAAATAAACACTGGTACATCTTCATTAACCACAAAGTTTACTATTGATAGAGATACTGGTAATGTTGGAATAGGGACGACTAGTCCTTCTTCACTGTTAGAATTAGAAAACAGTCCAGCGGCTCAAACACAATCAAGGATGTTACATTTGGACAACAACTGTACTAATAATCAAGGTAGTGGATATATTCAAATTGATTCAGGGCAGAGCGCTCAAGCAAAAACACAAATTGAACAAGTATCTACTGGTGGACATGGCTTACTAGGTAATCAATATTTAGATACAAATATTATTAACAGAGGATTGTCTGGTTCAGCGTATGGTAATATAAACTTTGCCACAGGTTCAGACGCCTCTAATACTAGTATAGTTATGACTATCGGCGGTGGTTCCCAAAAAGGCAAAGTTGGAATAGGAACTACTTCACCTAGTAATACGTTAGATGTTAACGGCGGCGCTGAATTTAATGGCGAAACATATATAAGGTCTACGTCTAATGTTGGTTTAAGAGTACAAACTACAGATCAAGGTGTTGGAAGCTCAGATGGCTTAAGAGTTGGATTAAATGGAACTCACGCCTTTATTTGGAACTATGAAAATTTACCGTTGTCTTTTGGAACAAACGGTAGTCAACAAGCAACCATTTTAGCAAATGGTAACGTAGGTATTGGAAATACCACCGCATATTATAAGTTAGATACTAGATTTGCCAATACTGATACATCGTTATCTGGTGGTGGTAACGGTAACTGGGGCAGTAATGGTATAAGAGTTGAAAATACAGTTAATACCGCTGGTACTATGTCAGCGTTGCATCTTAGAAATGGAGATGCAGATATTCATATTGCAGGTATTAGAAGAGGAACAAATGACTCAGACTTGGGATTTTTTTGGGAAGGTACTCAAAAAGTTTTATTTGAAAATGATGGTAAAGTAAATTTAAGTGCTTACGGATCAGGTTCTTTCACAGGTACGGCCGCCTATAATCTTCAGGTCGATTCTTCAGGTGCTATTATTGAAACTGCAGTTGGAAGTTCTGGATCTTCTTTGTCATTGGCAGGTGGAACTATGACAGGTAATACTATCCATAATGACAATGTAAAAAGCATTTATGGAAATTCTGCTGATGGTCTTTGGATTTATCACGATGGCTCAAATTCTTATATAAACGACCAAGGAACAGGGAGTTTAAAAATACTTGCAACTGATTTTGATTTAGCAAATTCAGCAGCTAATGCTTCAATGATAAGGGCTATTGATGGCGCGCAAATTGAGTTATATTATGGTGGTGCTAAAAAACTTGAAACTACAAGCGCGGGTGCTACTGTAACAGGAAGCTTAACCGCAAGCGATAGCTTAATTGCAACAAATTCTGTTATAATTGGAGCAAACTCAACTCCAGAGCAAGTTGCTATATTTGAAGGTGCTACCAATGAAATGTGGTTTCAACAAGGTACCGCTGGGGGAACTGTAAAATGGCAAACAGATAATTTTGTAATACAAGGTTATAATGGTACTGAAACTCAATTTACCTCAACCAGAAACGGCGCAGTAGAGCTTTATTATGACAATGTTAAAACGTTTTCTACTGTAAGTGGTGGTGTAGAAGTTAAAGGGGCGTCTGCAACAGCAGCGGACGGCAACCAGATATTCTCAATTGCAAATACCACTGGTGGTACTAAACTAAATATGGGTACTGTTGAAAATTCTTATGGTTGGATAGAAGCAAGAGAAGGTAGTTCATTAAGAAATTTACTGTTAAATCCCAATACAGGAAATGTTGGAATAGGAACTACTTCACCAGGTGTTAAATTTGAAGTAACACATTCTGACACTGGCAATGGTTATAGCGATGGGGTCGCAATATTTCACAACAGCACTACTAGCTCAATGGGAGGAGCTGCTGTTTTAAATGTTCGTAATTCTTACAATGCAGGCTTTGGAGGATTAATTAAATTCTGGACAGCAAGTATTATGTCTAGTGTTGGTAATATATCATTTAATAGCGGTAGAACAGCTGTAAATTACAACACCTCGTCAGATTATAGGTTAAAAGAAGATTATAAAGATTTTAACGCTTTAGATTTAACTTCTAAAATAAAAGTCTATGATTTTAAATGGAAAAATGTGAATGATAGAAGTTATGGTGTTATTGCACATGAATTAGATGAAATAGTACCTAGCGTGGTATCTGGAGATAAAGATGGAGAAGAAATGCAATCAGTTGATTATTCAAAATTAGTCCCAGTACTTATAAAATCAATACAAGAATTAGAAGCAAGATTAGCTGCTTTAGAAAATTAAAGTAAAAAACGCGAAAATAGCGTAATAATATAAACATATAAAACAATTTAAAAAAAAAATTATGGCAAACACGTATAATTGGAAAATTAATGCTTTAGATACATATCCTTCTAAAGATAATCTAACAGATGTAGTTTATAACATACATTGGGGTCTTAAGGCAGTTTCTAATAAAAAAGATAGTGACGGAGTAAATTACACAGCAGCGTCAATTGGAACTCAATCTATTGAGGCACCTGATGCTAGCGACTTCACGGCTTTTGATAAACTTACTGCAGAGGTTGTAGAGAAATGGTTAGAAGATAGTGATATGGACATAGCAGCTACGAAGGCTTCGTTAGATGCACAGTTAGTAGAAATGATTACCCCTACAAGTGTAACTAAACAATTACCAGTAGTAGAGGAAACGGAAGAAGAAACAGAGTAATAATAACAAAAATTAAAATTAAATTTTATGACAAAGAAAACAGATGATTTAAAAATCACAGACGAAGAATTAAAGCTAATTCAAGAAAAAGTACAAGAAATTAATAATTTGCAAATGCAAGTTGGTGGATTGGAAATTCAAAAACAAATGGGTGTAATGCAAGTTAATCAATCGCAATCAGAATTAGTGGAACTGCAAAAAACGCTTGAAGAAAAATATGGTAAAGTTTCAGTTAACCTAACTGACGGTACTATAAAAGAGATTGAAGAAGATGAGCCTAGTAAGGAAGATTAGTATTGGGCGAGATTATAAAAATGATGCAATGCACTACGCTGTAGGTCAAGAAGTTTATGGCGGCCATACTATATGCGATATAGTTGAGCAAGATGATAAATTTTCTATTTTTATTAAGAAGAAAAACGAAGTTTTACCTTGGAAAGATTTTAATAAAAACATGGCCATTGCTGTTGAATACAATTTAGAGTATTAATGCAAAGTGTATTTGATTTTATAATAAAACCAAAATCCAATAGATACGACAATACCAAACAAATCGGTGATTCAGAATTACTGTTAAACACAGAAATATCAGATCACCGGTATGTTAGTCGTGTTGGAATTGTTTTAGCCACACCTAAATACGAAAAAACTGAAATTCAAACTGGCGATGAAGTAATTGTTCATCATAATGTTTTTAGAAGATGGTATGATGTATACGGTGTAGAAAAAAACAGTAGAAGTTATTATAAAGAAAACCAATACTTTGTGAAGTCAGACCAAATTTTTCTTTACAAAAGAAATAATAAATGGTATGCACCTAGGGGTTATTGTTTTATTAAACCAATTGAATCAAATAATATATTATTAGAAAAAGAGGTTCCATTAAGAGGTATTATCAAATATGTTGATAGTGAGCTTAAAGATATAAATAAAGAAGATTTAGTTGGATTTACGCCAAGCAGTGAATATGAATTTATTGTTGATGGCGAAAGATTGTATAGAGTGTTAACTAATTCAATATCTATTAAGTATGAACGTCAAGGAAACGAAAAAGAATATAATCCAAGCTGGGCATAGCGCAGTTAAAGAACTTATAAAAGTTGCTAAAGAACCTATAGTTGAAACAGAAGATGATATATCTGCTGATAGATTAAAAAACGCAGCAGCAACAAAAAAGCTAGCTATATTTGATGCTTTTGAAATACTTAATCGTATTGAAGAAGAAAAAGCATTATTAGAAAATAGACCTTTAGAAAACAAAGAAGTTGCATTTAAAGGGTTTGCTGAAAGAAGATCTAAGTAATGTACAAGCAATCATTATACAGCGTTATAGAGCCTATAAAAATCAATACGATTAAAAGGCTTAATAAAGCAAAAAAGTGGAAATACGGCTACAATAAAGAGCATGACGTTATTGTTATAAGCAAGACAGGTATGATTGGGGAGATCTATGAGATACAAAATCTTAAAATAGCTTTACCAAAACAACCTAAAGATATTTTTAAAGGTAATAATAAATGGGAAGTACAAAAATATCCAAAAGAATTAGATAAAATAAAAACAATATTTGATTGGCGAGATTTGCCATCAGATTTTAAAAATAATTGGCATGCATATATTGATTCAGAGTTTACTAAAAGAGAAGAAGGTTTTTGGTTTTATAACAAAAACACTCCTACTTATATTAGTGGCACTCACTATATGTACTTGCAGTGGACTAAAATTGACATCGGGAAGCCAGAGTTTCGAGAAGCAAATAGATTATTCTTTATTTTCTGGGAAGCTTGTAAGGCAGATCCACGATCCTATGGGATGTGTTACCTTAAGAACAGGCGTTCCGGGTTTTCTTTCATGGCATCAGGAGAGACTGTTAACCTGGCAACCATATCGAGTGACTCTAGGTATGGTATATTATCAAAGTCCGGTGCCGATGCCAAGAAGATGTTTACAGATAAGGTGGTTCCCATCTCTGTCAACTACCCCTTCTTTTTCAAGCCCATCCAGGACGGAATGGACCGCCCAAAGACCGAGCTTGCCTACCGTGTCCCCGCAAGTAAATTTACCAGACGTAAGCTTACCACCAACGAAGCCATGGAGGACATCCAGGGCCTTGACACGACCATCGATTGGAAGAACACAGGAGATAACTCCTACGATGGGGAGAAACTTGCCCTCCTCGTACATGATGAAGCCGGCAAGTGGGAGCGTCCCGAAAACATACTCAACAACTGGAGGGTTACGAAAACCACATTAAGATTAGGTAGTAGAATAATAGGAAAGTGTATGATGGGCTCAACAAGTAACTCATCAGACAAAGGAGGTGAAAACTTTAAAAAATTATACCATGACTCAGATGTTACCAAAAGAAACCGCAATGGACAGACTCGCTCAGGATTATATTCTTTGTTCATACCTATGGAATGGAACTTCGAGGGATTCATTGATTCTTATGGAATACCTGTATTCGACACACCAAGCACGACTGTTAGAGATGTACACGGAGATGAAATTGACATAGGTGTTATTGAACACTGGGAAAACGAAGTAGAAGGTTTAAAAGGCGATCAAGATGCTTTAAATGAATTTTATAGGCAGTTTCCCCGTACTGAAGAGCATGCGTTTAGAGACGAAACAAAAAATAGTATATTTAATTTAGCAAAAATTTACGAACAAATTGATTACAATGATGAAGTCGCAAATCTGTCACAAGTTACCCTTGGCAGCTTTACGTGGAAAAATGGAATTAAAGACACAGAGGTACAGTTTACGCCAAACCTTAATGGAAGGTTTAAAGTCAGCTGGGTTCCGAATGTGAAATTACAAAATAATATTATAATTAAAAACGGTATAAAACATCCAGGTAATGAACATATAGGTGCGTTTGGGTGTGATAGTTATGATATATCTGGTACTACAGATGGTCAGGGTTCAAAAGGTTCATTACACGGTTTAACTAAGTTTAGCATGGAAAACGCTCCTGCTAATATGTTCTTTTTAGAATACATAGCTAGACCACAAACAGCGGAAATGTTTTTTGAAGACGTTTTAATGGCATTAGTATTTTACGGTATGCCTTTACTAGCAGAAAACAATAAACCAAGACTTTTATATTATTTAAAAAGAAGAGGCTATAGAGGCTATTCAATGAATAGACCTGATAAAGCTAAAAATAAATTATCAGTTACAGAAAAGGAAATAGGTGGAATACCTAACTCAAGCGAGGACATAAGACAAGCCCACGCTGCTGCGATTGAAACATATATTAACGATCATGTTGGTATTACTGGAGATGGAACATATGGAAGCGTATATTTTAATAGAACATTAAATGATTGGGCTAAGTTTGATATAAACAAAAGAACAAAATTTGATGCTGCTATAAGTTCAGGCTTAGCTATTATGGCTTGTAATAAAAATAAATACAAGCCAAATGTTGAAAGAATCAAATCAAAAGTAAATATTAATTTTTCAAAATACGAAAATAAAGGAACTACATCAAAAATAATAAAAAATTATGGCTGAATCAGTTATGAAAAACTACTTTCCAAGTCAAACGGCTAGCGATGATAAAAAGATCTCGATGGAGTATGGCTTAGAAGTTGCTAAAGCTATAGAAAATGAGTGGTTTAAAAAATCATCTGGTATTAACAGATATTTACAAAATCAAAATAATTTTCATAAACTAAAGTTATACGCTAGAGGAGAGCAAAGCATACAAAAATATAAAGATGAATTATCTATTAATGGTGATTTATCATATCTTAATTTAGATTGGAAGCCAGTTCCTATTATACCTAAATTTGTTGATATAGTTGTAAACGGTATAGCTGAAAGAACATATGATATAAAAGCATATTCGCAAGATCCATATGGCGTACAAAAAAGAACAGCATATATGCAATCTTTAATGGTTGATATGGAAACCGTATCAATAACTGATTATATAGAACAAAATTTTGGAATAAATTTATCTAATACTCCTAAAGAAAATTTGCCAGCTAATGATGAAGAATTGCAACTACATATGCAATTAAACTACAAGCAGGCTATCGAAATAGCTGAAGAACAAGCTATTCAAACAATATTTAATCAAAACAATTACGAACTAACTAAGAAAAGATTCTATTACGATTTAGCCGTTATAGGTGTAGGTTGTGTAAAAAATATTTTTACTCAATCAGAAGGAATTAAAATAGAGTATGTTGATCCTGCAAATATAGTTTATTCAAAAAGTGAATCGCCTTATTTTGATGATTTATATTATATTGGCGAAATGAAATCAGTAAATTTAAATGAACTTAAAAAAGAATTTCCTGACTTAACTAATGAAGACATGGATCAACTGCTAAAAAATGGAGGTGGCAGTTATAATTTAACAAACAGATACACGCAACAAGCAAGTAGAGCAGATAATAATACTATAGAAGTTTTATATTTTAATTATAAAACCTATATGAATGAAGTTTATAAAGTTAAAGAAACTTCAACAGGCGCGGAAAAAATTATTAGAAAAACAGATGCTTTTAATCCACCAACAACAGAAGGATTAAGATTTGAGCGTATTGCTAAAAACGTAGAGGTTCTTTACGAAGGTGTATATATACCAGGAGCTCAAAAGCTTCTTAAATGGAATCTATGTGAGAATATGTTGCGAGAAAAGAGTGATGTTAATAAAGTAAAATTAAATTACTCTTTAGTTGCTCCTAGAATGTATAATGGAAAAATTGAATCTTTAGTCGGGCGTATTACAGGCTTCGCTGATATGATACAACTAACTCATTTAAAAATACAACAAATATTAGCTAGAATGGTTCCAGACGGTGTTTATGTTGATGCTGATGGTTTAGCTGAAGTTGATTTAGGTAATGGAACAAATTATAATCCTCAGGAAGCATTAAATATGTTTTTCCAAACTGGTAGTATAATTGGTAGGTCATTTACATCTGACGGTGATATGAATCCAGGTAAAGTTCCTATTCAAGAAATTAGTAATTCTGCAGGAACAAATAAACTAGCGGCATTAATAAGCACTTATAATTATTATATGCAAATGATTAGAGATGCTACTGGGTTAAATGAAGCTAGAGATGCTAGTACACCTGATAAACATGCTTTAGTTGGAATACAAAAATTGGCTGCTGCTAATAGCAATACAGCAACTAGACATATATTACAAGGTGGTTTATTTTTAACAGCTGAGACTGCTGAAAAAATATCATTAAGAATATCTGATGTACTAGAATATTCTCCAACTGCAAATGCTTTTATACAAAGTATTGGTGCACATAACGTTGCTACGTTAGGAGAATTGTCAGAGTTACATTTACATGACTTTGGTATATTTTTAGAATTAGAGCCTGATGAAGAACAAAAACAAGTATTAGAAAATAATATTCAAGTTGCAATAGGTCAAAATAATATTGAATTAGAAGATGCTATTGATATAAGAATGATAAAAAATGTTAAGTTAGCTAATCAATTGCTTAAACTTCGCAGGAAGAAAAAAATACAAAGAGATCAGCAAATAGCGCAACAAAACATACAGGCACAGGCTCAGGCTAATGCACAAGCGCAGCAAGTTGCAGCCCAAGCAGAAGTGCAAAAACAACAAGCGTTAACTCAAAGTAAAATTCAATTAGAGCAAGCTAAGAATCAGATGGACATGAATAAATTAATGCAAGAGGCTGATTTGAAAAAACAATTGATGATGTTAGAATTTGAAATGAATATGCAGTTGCATAACGCAAAAAATAATATTGAAAAAGAAAAAGTAAAAGAAAAAGAAGATCGCAAAGATGAAAGAACTAAAATACAGGCCTCTCAACAAAGCGAACTAATTAATCAACGTAAAAATAATTTACCACCTAAAAGCTTTGAATCTGGTGGGAATGATATTTTAAGCGGTGATTTTGGCTTAGGTGCATTTGAACCTAAGTAATATATAAATTGTATAATCATATAATATTTTATTATGGCAGAAAAAATTAAAGCAAAAGTTGTAGAGACTGAAGAAAAGTCTTTGCAAGAAAAAGAACAAGAAGTACAAAAAAATTCTGGATTCGACGAAGAATCTGGTATGTACAAAGTAGATTTAACACAACCACCTAAAAAAGACGAAGATGCCGTTCAAGAACAAGAAGCAGAAGATAGCTTGCCTAGCGGAAGCATCGAGACTGAAGAAGCTGGGGAAGAAGCCGAAGTGGGATTGCAAGAAGTACGACAAGAAGAAGAAGAAGTAGAAGAAGTATCTAAAGAAACTGAAGAAGAAACGATATTAGAAGAAATTACAAATGAAGAAGATACAACTGACGATACAGGAGTGGATGACAGCGATGAGATTACCGAGCCCGCACCGGAACAAGAAGAAATATTACAGGAAAACGAAGCACAAGAAAAAATAGAATATCCTGAAAATATTCAAGATCTAGTAAAGTTCATGAATGAAACAGGCGGAACTTTAGAAGATTATGTTGCGTTAAATAAAGATTATGAAAAATTTGAACAAATGGATTTATTGCATGAGTACTACACTCAGGCAAAACCACATTTATCAGTTGATGAAATTGCATTTTTAATTGATGACAAATTTTCGTATGATGAAGAAATTGACGATCCAAAAGATATTAAAAGAAAAAAATTAGCTTTTAAAGAAGAAGTTGCACAAGCAAAAAATCATTTAGAAAATCAAAAGGCTAATTATTATAAAGAAATAAAAGGTGGTTCAAGATTAACACCTGAAGCACAAAAAGCTATGGATTTTTTTAGTAGATATACTGAAGAAACACAAGCTAATGAAAAAATAACACAATCTCAAAGGAATGTGTTTAACAATAAAACCAATTCGCTTTTTAACGATAAGTTCAAAGGTTTTGAATATAATGTCGGAGATAAGAGATTTAGGTTTAATGTGAAGAATGTAAATGAGGTTAAAGAAACCCAGAGCGACATCAATAACTTTACTAAGAAGTTCTTGGATAAAGAAAATAAGATGGCAGATGCTCCTGGTTATCATAAAGCTTTATTTACCGCGATGAATTCTGACGCTATTGCTCAGCATTTTTATGAGCAGGGTAAAGCAGATGCTATTAAAGAATCTGTTAAAACTGCAAAAAACATTAATATGAACCCAAGATCAGGGCATCAAGAAGTTCAAGTTGGTGGTATGAAAGCAAGAGTTTTAGGAGAAGATTCATCTGGAATTAAACTAAAATTAAAAAACTATTAAAACTTATTAAAAAATGGCAACAAACGTTTCATTTTCCGGCCCAGCGGCTGGAAGTATAGTTACTCCTGCGGCTCAAAAAATGACGCTACAAAGTAATTATTTAAATTTTCATACAGGCGGTGTAAACTGGGCACAACAGTATTTACCTGAATTGTATGCTCAAGAAGTTGAAAGATATGGAAACAGATCTGTTTCTTCATTCTTGAGAATGGTAGGTGCTGAAATGCCTATGGCTTCTGATCAAGTTATTTGGTCTGAGCAAGGTAGATTGCACTTAGCTTATACTGGAGAAATTAATCCTGTTACAGGAGCAATCGATGCTATCGTAGGTATTGATTCTGGTGCAACAGAAGCACACGCAATTAGAAAAGGTGCAACTGTAGTTTGTACAGTAGCAGGCGTTGTATTTAAAGCTTTTGTTACAGCTGGTATCGAAACCGCAACTAACGCATTAACTATCAAGCCTTACGGTGCAGAGAATGTTGATGATTTAGCTGGTATCGGAACTACTGATAACCAAGCGATTAAATTCTTCGTTTATGGTTCTGAATTTAACAAAGGTACTGACAGTATGACTGATTCTGTAGAGCCTGTATTCAAATCTTTCACTAACAAGCCAATGATTATCAAAGATCACTTTGAAATTTCTGGTTCTGATACTGCTCAAATTGGGTGGGTTGAAGTAAGTGGAGAATCTGGACAATCAGGTTACCTATGGTACATGAAGGCTGAAGGAGACACTAGAGTAAGATTTGAAGACTATTTAGAAATGACTATGATTGAAGCAGAAAAATCACATGCAAATGCTGTAGCTGATGTTCCTGCTGGATCTGAAGGATTATTATCTGCAATTGCAAACAGAGGTATGGTGGCAACGAATCAATTTGATTCTTCTACACCTGCAGCTGATAAACTTGCTGAATTTGATTTATTATTAAAAGAATTAGATAAGCAAGGATCAATTGAAGAAAATATGTTATTCTTAGATAGAGATGCTAATCTTTACATTGACGACTTACTTGCGGGGTTAAACCCACATGTAACTGGTGGTGTAAACTACGGTGTATTTGAAAATTCATCTGACATGGCGCTTAATTTAGGCTTTACTGGATTTAGAAGAGGTTCTTATGACTTCTACAAAACTGACTGGAAATATCTTAATGATGCTTCTACAAGAGGTCACGTAGGTGGGTTAAAAGGACTTTTAGTACCGGCTGGTACATCTTCAGTTTATGACCAACAATTAGGTAAAAACGTTAGAAGACCTTTCTTACACGTAAGATATAGAGCTTCTGAAGTAGATGATAGAAGAATGAAATCATGGATCACTGGATCAGTTGGCGGAGCTACTGCATCAGGTGTTGACAAGATGGAGATTCACTATCTTTCTGAAAGATGTTTAGTAACACAAGCTGCTAACAACTTTATCAGATTTGACTCTTAATAATTAATTTAAAGGAATGGGTGCTTCGGCACCCTGCCCTTTATTATAACTTTTATTATATTATATTATGGAAAAAACAAAAAAAACACAACCTATTGAAAAGGTAGTGGAAAAACCTGTAGAGGTTAAAAAAGAAATAAAAAAACAATACAAAGACAAAGTGTATGAATTAAATTTAAATCAAACACCTATTGTTTATGTATTAAAAAGCAGAGGTCTTTTTTGGTTTGATGAAAAGCTTGGTTATGAAAGAGAAATAAAATATTGTGAAAATCAAAAAACAATATTTGTTGATGAAATGAAAGGTCCAGAAAGATTAAGTCATATATTATTTAGAGACGGACAATTGTTTGTTCCTAAAGAAAAACAAACATTACAGAGTTTTTTAGATTTACATCCTTGGAATGGACAAAAATTTAAAGAATATAATCCTGTAAAAATTGCTGAAGATGACATGGAGTATCTTGAAACTGAAATTGAAGCATTAAATACAGCTCAAACATTAGATATTGATCGAATGGAGGCTATATTAAGAACAGAAGTTGGAAATAAGGTATCTATGATGAGTTCTAAGGAGGTTAAAAGAGATTGCTTGCTGTTTGCTAGAAAACAACCGCAACTATTCTTAGAATTAGCCAATGATGAAAACATAAATATTAGAAATGTTGGAATTAAAGCTACTGAAGCTGGAATTATAAAGCTATCAAATGACCAAAGAACATTTATGTGGGGTACAAATGATAGAAAACTTATGACAGTTCCATTTGATGAAAATCCATATTCTGCTTTAGCACAATACTTTAAAACCGATGAAGGTGTAGAAGTATATCAAACTATTGAAAAGAAACTAAAGTAAACAAAATGTAGGTGAGGCCTGCTTTTGTGGGCCTTAACCTATAATAAAAATATAATGGCAGTAAACGTAAACACAGTATACCAAAGAGTATTAGCTATAACAAATAAAGAACAACGAGGCTATCTTACGCCTCAGGAGTTTAATACCATTGCAAATCAAGCACAGCTTGATATATTTGAGCAATATTTTTATGACTTAAATCAATTTAGCAGAATACCTGGCAATCAAACAGAGTACTCTGACATGGTTGAAATATTAGAAGAAAAGATAAGTTTATTTGAAAAACAAGGCTCAGTAACTAATAACGGAACAACTCTACCATCAGATTTATACAGATTAGGATCTGTATTAACAAACTGCCCTGCTTGTCGCGAAGCAGAACAAATAACCCAAAGAGAATGGTTATATATAAAAACTTCACCAATTTCTACTCCAACAGACGAATATCCTATTTATATAAAAGACAATACTGGAATAAAAGTATATGGTTCTAATAATTCTCAAATAACATCTGGGGTATATGCTAACTATATAAAAACACCAGCTACTGTTTCTTGGGTTGCAAATTCTACAACAGGACTATATCTTTCTAATAGTTCAGTAGATTTTGAATTACATGCTTCCGAAGAAACGGAACTAGTAATTAAAATATTAGCATTAGCGGGTATAATAATAAAAGACAACTCTATTTATGCTGTTGCTAGTGGAGAAGATACAAAAAGTGTACAACAAGAAAAAGCGTAAAACATGGCATTTATAACTCAAACAAATTATCAATATTATAATACTGGACAAAAATTTACAGCAACTGCAAATCAAACTCAGTTTTTATTAACATTAGATCCTCTTCCAACATCAAAATCAAAATTTAATGTTTTTATAAATAATGTTGAGGTTGATGATAACTTATATACATATACTTCAAGTGGTACTAACGCTGGTAAAGTAATATTTTCTGCCGGTCGAGCAGCAGGAGATATTGTTCAAGTTACACTTTCTAATCCTGTTATTGCTGGAAATTACAGATACATATCTTTAAATGATATAGTTGGAAACTTTATGGTATCTTATGTTGGTAAAGATAAAATAATACCTAGAATAAAAAGAACTGATGTTTTATTTCATGCTAAAAGAGGTATACAAGAATTTAGCTATGATATAAGTAAAGTTGAAAAAATACAAGAAATAGAAGTTCCTGATTCATTGGCTATGGTAATGCCGCAAGACTACGTTGATTATGTTCAAATATCTAGAATTGATGCTTTGGGTGTAGAACATCATTTATATCCAGCAAGATTAACTTCAGTGCCTTCAGAATCTATTGCACAAGCTGGTGATTATACATATTTATTTGACGATGATGATAGTCTTTTAAAGCAGACACCCGCAACTCAAACAAGATTTAAACAAGCAGATATGGATAATGTAACTGCTACATTTATTGACGATTCATTAGATGATATAGATAGTTTAAATGCAAGGGCAAATGAATATGGTAGAAGATATGGAATAAATCCTGAGTTAGCAACAAGAAATGGTAACTTTGTTATTGACGAATTAAGTGGGAAAATACATTTTAGTGCTGATTTAGTTGGCAAAGTAATAACATTAAAATATGTTTCTGACGGTATGGGTACTGATGCAGAAATGAGAGTTCATAAATTTGCGGAAGAAGCAATATATAAGCATATAGTGTATGCTGTTATGAGTGCTAGAGCAAATTCTCCAGAATACATAATAGCAAGATACAAAAGAGATAGATTTTCAGCAATGAGAAATGCTAAATTAAGATTATCTAATCTAAATCCACGCGAACTTGCGCAGGTAATGAGAAATAAATCAAAAGTAATAAAACACTAAGATATGCCAGAAATTAAAAATGCTTTTATTAAAGGTAAAATGAATAAAGACCTTGATGAAAGATTGATTCCTAATGGTGAATATAGAGACGCTGTAAATATTGACGTTGACTTTTCAGAAGGTAGTGACGTTGGGGCGTTAAAAAGTATTTTAGGCAATACGCAAAGAGATACAATAAGTTTATCTAATGCAAAATGTATTGGTACCGTAAAAGATATTGAAAATAATAAAATATATTGGTTTATTACATCATCAGCAAAAGATTTAATAGCAGAGTGGGATTATCAAGCAAACACATACGATACAATAATAGTTGACCAAAGTAATATATTAAATTTTAATACTGCTAATTTTATAACTGGAGCAAATGTTATTGATGGTATTTTATTTTTTACAGATAATTTAAATGAACCAAGACAAATAGATATTGAATATTGGAGAGGACAAACTTCTGGGTCAGCTGGAACCAGTTCTGGATTAAGTGCAGAAAGAATTACTGTTATTAAAAAATCTCCATTAGCCGCACCAACTTTAGAAATGAATAGTTCGGCAAGGGGTGGTAATGGAACAGCGGGTAATACAGGTATATTTATAGACGCAAATTTAGGAACTAGTACTAGCGCAGGTAATTTAGGAACACCTAGGGATTCTGGGTATCAAATTTCTTCATCACAACAAGGCATTAGTAAGTTTAAAGTAGCCGGAGGCGCTGCCACAAACCCCAACTATCAAGCTAATGATGTTGTTATACTAACTCATAAATTTACAGAATCTGATAATACTGTAAAAACAATTAAAGTTAGAATAAAATTAGCGAGTAATTATACACAAGGGAGTGGATCAAATGTAGGTGTTTTTTCAAATGCTGAAATATTAACTATATCTGAAAAAGTTCCTTTGGAAGCTGTACTGTGGACATGTATATTAGAAGAAGAGGAACCATTATTTCAAGAAAAATTCCCTAGATTTGCTTATAGATATAAATACAATAATGGACAGTATTCTTGTTTTTCTCCATTTTCTAACGCTGCATTTTTACCAGACCCAACAGTGGGAGGATTAATAGATGAATCCAATCCTAGTCTTGGAAATACAGGAATAGAATATGATGTGAAAGCGGGATCTAATTTAGCAATGGTTAATAGTCTAAGATCACTAAAGCTAAAAGATTTAAACCACAATATTCATGCTGATGTTGAAGAAATAGATATACTTTATAAAGATTCTGTAGGCACAAATTGTTATTTAGTTGACACTATCAAAAGAAATACCAGCAATGCTTTTCCAAGTCCTTTGGAATTTGAGGTGAAAGATGATCAAATATTTAAAACTTTACCATCAAATCAATTACTAAGATTGTTTGATAGTGTGCCTAGAAAAGCTAAAGCACAAGAAATTACAGCAAATAGATTAATATATGGTAATTATACTGAAAACTTTAATTTAAAAGATTCTAGTAATCCGCCAGCAAATGTAGAGCCTGTATTTTCAGTAGGTATACATAATAGATATAACCCTACTGATTCAAATTATGATGATGTTAAAAAAGAAAGACAATCTATAAAGTCAAAAAGAACATATCAATTTGGTGTTGTTTATATGGATGAGTTTGGTAGACAAACACCCGTGTTAACAAGCAAAACAGGTATTGTAAAAGTTGGTCAAGAAGGAGCTTCTTTTTCAACTAGATTTAAGGCAGCTATAACTTCCAACCCGCCTTCATTTGCAAAAACTTATAAATATTTTATAAAAGAAATATCATCTAAAACACATAACTTTATAGGTGATAGTTTTTATCAAGATAAAGAAGGGTTTATATATGTTGCAATACCATCTGCCGATGTTAACAAAGTAGATATTGACGATAAAATAGTGCTCAAAAAGAAAAGAGGTAATGATATTTCAAATATCACAGAAGAATTTAAAGTATTAGATAAATATACTACCCCACCTCCGTTTTTAGCAAAACCTTTAAAAGAAATATATGTTCCAGATGTATTTGTATTTGGAAAAAATCTTGAACAAGATAGAGATTTACATATATTAAAGCCTGGTTCATCGCCTGTGCCAGGAAGAAATAGAATTACCATTAGCGCAATGTATAAGTTCCAGGACACTAATATTCAAAGTGGTAGTGAAATAGAATCGGACACTGCAGATGGTGTTAGTGTACAGGCCTATTCAAAATTAAATCCAGGCGCAAAAGTAAAATTTGTTACTGGTTCGGGGGAAACTGATGTTTACACAATATCAAATAAAGAAATAGACTTAGCAGATGATAATGATTTTGAATTACATTTTACACAAGAATTTGGAGATGATGTAAAAATTCTTTATGATAATTATGAGCAAGATAAATTATTTAATTCTTCGGGTGCAGCAAATGGAGCAACAATTGTTGGTGGAGATATATCGTTAAACGTTAAATCTAATAGTTATGGTGGTGGGGTAAAAATGGTTATTGTTGATACAGTTGATGAAAGCGGTAAAGAAGAATATCAAGGTAAATTTTTTATAAAAATAAAAAACAATACTAACTTATTAGCAGAATTAAAAGGTGAAGAAGATTTAAATAATTTACAAGTACTAAGCACAATATCTTTAGATGGTAACCAAACTGATAATGACCCAAGGCAATTTCATATGTATGGTGGTGGTTTAGCAAATAAAAATTCATCTACAACAAGAAACGGAGGCAGCGAGGCTACAACACCAATGAATGGAGGATTTGATGGTGCATATAATCATATAACTAATACCCAGCACCCTAGTTTTAATATAGGCCAATCCTATCTTGCTGCGAAAGGTTTTATTACTAATTCAGAATTAAATCAAGGGTATCATTTTGCTATAAGAACAGATAATCCATACTCTGATAGAAATTCAAAATATGCAACATTACCTTTAATTAGCGGCTTAGAAAAATCTCCATCAAATAAAAATAATTACAATACGGACAATCCTGTTTATTTAAAATTTGACAGGTCAAGAACACAAATTACAGCAGGGCAAGCAGCAGATAATAATTTATATAAAATAGAAAGAGTATATAAATATCTTGAAAGAGGAGGTACGCCAGCATCAGACTTTGATGATGGGGATGCTGTTTATTTAATAAAATTAGATAAAAATTTAGCTCAAAATTTGGTTTTTAATGGCCAAATAGAAACTGAGGGTGACCCGGGAAATGAAGCAAATATAATGCACATATCAGTATTGGAATTTAGAAAAGAAGACCAACTAATAGGTATACCTGAGCCTCCTATATTTGAAGTATTACCTAAAGATGATGTTGATATTGATATATATTATGAAACACAAGAAGTTTTTACAATAGCATCTGACGGAACAAATAATCATGGTAATGCTAATGTGCTATCTTATTATAATTGTTTTTGTTTTTTAAATGGAGTTGAGTCTATGTCAATTAGAGACACTTTTAATGGCGCTCCATTAGGAAAAGGTGTTAGGGTATCAACTGTTTTTGAAGATAAACCTTATGTAGAAGAAAATCATAAAAATAATTTAATATTTTCTCAGATATATAATAACAAAAATGGCTTAAATAGATTAAACCAATTTATTATTGCTGAAGCTATTACTAAAGAAATTAATCCAGATTATGGTAGCATACAGTTATTACATACTAGATATAATGATATAATTGCTTATTGTGAAAATAAAGTTGTAAAAATATTAACTAATAAAGACGCGTTATTTAATGCTGATGGTAATGTTAATGTTACATCTAATAAAGCAGTTTTAGGGCAAGCAATACCTTATAATTCTAATTATGGTATAAGTAAAAATCCAGAAAGCTTTGCTTTTTATACGCATAGATCATACTTTACAGACAGAAAAAATGGTGTTGTTGTAAGACATTCCATGGACGGTATGGAAGCTATATCAGATTATGGTATGAAAGATTTTTTTAGAGACGCATTGCCTGCAAATACTGGATATATGGTAGGTTCTTATGACATAAGAAAGCATCAATATAATATTAGCACACACACTTCTAATGCAAATAGCACTATTTCTTTTTCTGAATCAGTAAAAGGGTGGACTAGTAAAAAATCATTTATCCCAGAGGCTGGTGAAAGTATACAAAATAAATATTTTACTTTTAAGAATGGACATATATTTGAACATCATGTTGGAAGTGTTTGTAATTTTTATGGATCAAAGGTAACACCATATGTAGAACTTATTTTAAATGAGTCCCCTGCTAATATGAAAAATTTTAGAACATTGAATTATGAAGGAGATGATGGGTGGACATGTCCTAGTGTAGTTACTGACCAACAAAATGGTGCTGTAGACACTTTTATTAATAAAGAAAATAAATATTTTAATTATATAAGAGGTAAGGGTGAAACAACTGCTACAATAGATTTTAAAGCTTTAAATACACAAGGAATTGGTATATATAGTAGTGTTACGGGTAATTCAGGTAATACAATTACATATGTTTTTGAAAACAATGTACCCAATGATTTACAAGTTGGTGATACATTATATTATCTATATCCATTTACAAACGTTGTAACCGCAATAGGTAGTGCTACAATTGTTACATCAAATTCAGTTACGGCTGGATATTCAACAGTACCACCTATTAGTGGATCTTTTTCTCCTTATTTTGTATTTTATGTTAAAAATTCAAAGTGGGAAACAAGTGGGTTATTAGGTTATTTTGCAACTGTAAAAATGCAAAATGCAGGGTCAACCTCTAAAGAAATATATGCTGTTGGAAGTGAAATTAGTATAAGTAGTTAATACGTAATAATAAATATATAAAAAAATTAATAATATGGAACGTCCACAAATTGAACCAGCAAGCGAAATAGAGCCATATGGCTTAGCCGACCCCTCAACTCCAAAACCCATGAATTTGGCTAGTACTGCAATTGGCGCTGGGGCAAAAGTTGCGGCTGCTGCTCTTACCGCTGCAAATCCTGCTGCAATGGCTGCTAAAGCTGTAGGTGGAGTTGTAAAAGCTGTGGGAAGTTTATTTGGAGGAGGAGCAAGAAGACGCGAGCAAAGAAGAGCAAGGCAAGAGTTAGCAAGAAGAAAGTCTGATTTTGAAGCAACAGACACATCTAATCCTTATAAAAATCTTACAAATACATACGAGAATTTAACAGTTAATACACAAGCAGCCGATTTTGCTGCTCAACAATCTTCACAGGGAGCTGCGAATATAATGGGTAATTTAGCTGCTGCCGCGGGTGGTGGTGGAATTGCTGCTTTAGCGCAATCATTAGCTAATTCACAAGCGCAAGCTGCTCAACAAGCATCTGTAAGTATTGCACAACAAGAACAAAGAAATGCAATGTTAAGTGCACAAGGTGAAGCTTCAAGACAAAAAGCTGTTGCAACAGGCGAAAGACAAAGTCAAATGATGGAATACAAAAAACAAAGTACATTATTAGGTATGGCACAGCAAAGAAAAGCAGCAGCTGATCAAGCTAGAAAAGACGCAACAAACGCATTAGTAGATGGTATTGGTGATATTGCTGGCGGAATTGCAGGTGGTGGACTAGGTGGCGATGGAGGTCTAAATATATTAAAATAAATAATTATGGCATCAGATAAAAATTTGATATTAGGTGCAGCAATGGCTGCTCCAAAATTTAACACTGGATTTGGAAATATAGTTGACAAAGAAGTCAAAGAATTTACAGATAGAGTTGAAAAAGAAGCTAAAGAAAAACAGGCTAGAGCCGAAGCTATTTCCTTAGATACAGCTAATTTTTTAGAAGGACTACCTGCTAACCCTAATGTAGAACTTATTGATGAATCATTAAGGCCTAATGTAGAATCTTTTCTTGCAAAAACTAGAATGAATCTTGCTGGGTTGTACAGAACAAGAAGAGGCGACACAGTTACATATGCTCCCGGAACAGAAGCTTATGATAAAATTACAAGAGAAATTGAAGGTGGAACTCGCGCTATAAATAATGTATTAAATCAATTAAAAATTCATCAAGCAAATTCTGCTGATTATATGAAAGAGCAAGCTAGCATATCGCAACATTGGAAAGAAGAAAATCTAGATATGTTTGCTGATATGAAAAATATATACCTAGACAAAGCTTATGGCAGCACAATAGATGCAAATGGTAATATTACAATAAACGGTAAATATAAAATAAATGAATGGAATTCTAATGAAAATATTAAAAAATTAGATTGGAATATTAAAGAAGATAAATATGGTTTAATTTATTCAGATGTATTACAAAATACATTAAGTAAAAATAGAACAAGAAAAATATCTAAAGATGATGGAGTTGGTTATAACATATATAATCAATTTGCAAATTATTTTTTAAACCAAACAGATGGTGGTAAAGATGCTATAACTTCTTTAATTATGGATAACCCTAATTTTGAAGGGTTTAATATATTACAAGCGGAAGACAATGTGGGTGAATTAAAAAATCTTATTAAACAGGGTAAGTACAATGAAGCAATTCAATCTGTAGCAAAATCAAATGCTTTAAGAGTAATAAAAGAACAAAACTTAGCATATGACACGTATAATAAGCCTCGTAATACTAAAACAGCATCTCAAATTGCTACTGAAAAATCTGATCAAGCATTAATTGACCAAATGAAATTAATTAATGAAAAAGTTAAAGGTTTTGAAGATTCAATAAACGCAGATACTGAAGAGCCAAAAATTTTAACTATTGATTCAGCAACAAAACCTATTCCTATTCCAAAAAAACGTATGTCTGTTGATGATAAAGAAAATTTCATTTTAAAAAGTTATAACGCTCTACTTGGTAGATATGGTTCTATACAAAAATCTGAAGACGGAAAATATTATTTAACAGATAGAAGAGAGTCTTTTGCAGGTCAAATGTTTAAACAGCCAATTGATATAAACAACCCTTCTGAATTACTTTCAACTACCGCGTTATTTTTAGGGAGTAAGAATATGGTTGCATTATTAGGCGAAGACGCTCCTGGCGGATTACCAACTAATCAATAATAAAATTTATGTTTCAATATAATGGCACACAATATACATTACAAGATGTAATAGGGGTTGCAAATGATTTAGGATTAACTTTGTCTGAATATTTAGAAAAAAATCCAGATGTTAAGGAAATAGAAGATCAGCAACAAAATTTTCAAGAGCCCGCTGTATCTAAAAATGAATTTGATGCCGGGGCAGAATTAAAAACTGCAGATGACAAATTTTTAATTAGTGCTAAATTTGCTGGGGCTGCTTTAGCTGATGTTCCTGCTTATTTTAATAGATTTAAAATGAGTGTGGCTAGACAATTTATAACAGATGAGCAAAAAGAAAAATTTGATAGTTTATCTGCTATAGATCAAGATAAACTTACACAATCCATAGGGAGCGTAGGTGCTCCTGGTGCAATAAACTTTGGGGGTGGAGCTATGCAAGGCCAAGAATTATCAAAAACATTAAGATCAGAAGCTGAAAAAATGCAAAAAAATCTTATAAAATATGATAATGATATAACAGACACTTTTTTAGAAGGTAATATAACCGAGGGAACAACAAGGTTATTAACTGAGGTTGCTGGTGCGATACCTTCAGTAATGCAAGCCATGATACCAATTTTTGGTATACCCTCTATTGTGGTTGGTTCAGCCGCTGAAGCATCGAGAGAAGCTGTATATGATGAGGGTAGAAAAATTGATTTAAAACAACAATTGTATTCATTAGGTGTTGGTTTTTCAGAAGGTTTATTAGAGCTTACTACAAAAAAAATAGGCACAGCTGCATTTAAAAATATTTTAGGCAAATCAAAAGACGTTGTTAGAAAAACATTATTACAAACGGCTACTGGTATAGTTAAAGCTGGGGGAAAAGAAGGTTTATCTGAAACAGGAACTTTAGCTTTAAATAAATTTCTAGAATCCCAATATTATGACGATGCCGGTAAATTCATAATGAGTGAAAAAAGATATAATGAATTTTGGGATGAAGCTGGTGATACTTTTTTAATAGGATTTGCTACTGGTAAAAGTATAGCTGGCTCTGGCGCAACTGGAAAAATTATTAATGATGCAATTGGAGATAGATCTGTTAGAAAAACTTTAGAAAAATCAAATGTAAATGAAATATCTGAAGCTTTTATAGATGACAATGTGTCAGATGATGTAATAAATCTAACTAGGAACTCTTTTTCTAAATTAAGATTAGATAAAGAATTAAAAACAAAAGTTGACAGCGGCGAGCTAAGCCTTAATGAGTCAAATGAAATTAAGATTAATTTTACAAATGCACAAGCAGCTATTAAAATAGCTGATGAGGCAAACATAAGCCCTAAATTAATAAATGAAACAGTAAGTTTATTACAGGAAAGAAATCAATTATCAACTAAAATTGAAAAAGTTGGTAATAATAAAGCTTTAGTTGTTCAAGAAATAGAAAGATTAGCGGAAATTGACGCTAGGATTGCTGAAATAAGCAAAGAAAACATATCTATTAGAATTGATGAAAAAATTGAAGAGCTTGAAAAACCTATAAAACCGCCAGGATCATTATTAACTGACCCATTAGGTATAATAACAATATCAGACAAAGTAAGGCAAGCTAAATTAAAAAAAGCTAAATCTCAAAAAGCAAATTTAATAAGCAACCAAATAAACAATACTTACACGGAAGAAACTACAAATAATGAATGGTTTGATAAAAAAACTAAAAAAGGAATAGCTGATAATGCAATAGCTGATCTAGCAGGAGATTATGAAAATGGTCCTTTAGCTAGAATTATAAAAAATAAAATTACAGGTGAAATATCTAGATTGCCTGGATTTAGCCAACAGGATTTTGTAGGTGAAACAGTATTAGCTTTAATACCTCATATACGTAATTATAAACCTGAATCAATAAAAAATAATCCTAATAATACATTATCAGGGTGGATTAACGGATTTATTGATAAAAAAATATCTGGCGTATTAGGTACTAAAAAAGCAACTAAAGAACAATTTGAAGCAGATGTAACTGATCAAGTAAACGTAATTGATGAATCAGACTTAAATTTAGAATCTGCTACACCGGAAACATCAAACGCTATATTTAATAAAACAGGGCTAAATGAAGAAGCGGCTGATAAAGGATCTAAAGAAATATTAAAAGGTAAATTACCTGGATTAAACGAAAAAGCAGTTAGAGACAAAAATCCTTTTTTAACAGCAATTGAAAAAGCTTCTGAAGGTAAATTTTTTGAAACTATATATCAAAAATTAGGTGGCAATTTAAATAAAAAGAATTTTGAATCTTGGCAACAAACTTTAGAACAAGATATTGACGACTTTTTAAAATTAGTTGAAGAATCAGGTAATAAAGATTATAATAGAATTAAAAATAAATACTTAAAAGGTATATATAAAGGCAAACTAATTCGTAGAGCAAAAGCTAAAGAAGGTGGCACAGCGGCAGGAGAGGGCAGATATGAATATAAAACACCAACAAGGCAAGAAGCTATAGACTACTTTACTAAAGGTGGTATGACTACTTTAATTGAAAGAAAAAAAACATATACTAAAATTTTAGCACATGCCGTAGGGAAAAAGGGTATATCAAAAGTAATTAAAGATCCTCAAGTGCAGAAAGAATTCCAAGATATACAGCAGATATTAGGTAAAGAAGTTCCTAAAAATATAGAGGCTAGAATAATTGCATCGCTAGATAGAGTTATAAAAGTATTAGAAACGCCTATAAGACCAGAGGGTACTTTAACAGCAGATTTTGGCTTGTTTGTTGCAGAAGCAGCAAGAGAAATAGCCTTAGCAATAGCTAAAGGTATAAGAGCAGCTTTAAAGAAAGGAATTTCTTTTGCAAAAGCTAAAAAACAGGTTATTAAAGAAGTAGCATCTGAATTAAATTTAAATAAAAAATTAGAAAATCAATTTGTAAAAGAAGCAAGCGCTGCTGTAACTTTAGAAGATATACTTACAAATAATCTTCCAAAACGTATTGAAAAAGTATACACAAAAATTACTATTGAAAAATTTAAAGGATCGCTAGGGGTTCAGCTAAAAAATTTAAAAGAAAAATTAAATAGTTTAAAAACTGATAAAGCTAAACAAAATTTATTAAAAAAATTTTTTGGTACTATAAGTCAAACATTTCAAAAGCCCGCGCAAAATAAAATTTGGAAAGGCTCAGGGGCAAGGCCAGCTTATAATTATTATCAAAAAGAATTAGGTATTAAACTAAAAGATTTAGGATTTACTCTAGTTAAATCAGGAAAGGGTGAATCGATTGCTTTTGAAAATAAACCTATATTTGCTCCAGCCGGTAGGCCATCAACACATAAAGGTTATAGAAGCAAAAAATCATTTTATACCTATGAATTCTATGAAGATATAATAGATGATATGGATTCTAGGTCTGAATACATGAAAGCATATTTACTTTCTGAAATATCTAGCTTATTAAATACGGATGGCAAACAAGCTGTATTAGATTTTATTAGTATACAAGGGTATTATAGTGATTCCCCCTTAAAATTAGTTGGTAAACTAAATGTATATGAAAAAGGAAAAGGACCTCTTGTATATGAACATACACCGCCAATAAAAAGCTTACAACAAGATATATATGATATATTAAATTCTACGGATAGCAAAAGGCAAATTTTAAATAAAGTTAAAAAAGTTCTTGAATCCAGCAAGGTAGATTTAATTTTAAAAACATCGGAAACAAAATTAAATAAGTTAGGTAGAAAAACATCAGGAACCAGTGAAACAAGATATGAAGGTGCTATAAAACCTGAAAATTTAATTAAATTTAAAAGAAGTAAAGAAAAAGCTGCAGAAATATATGCTGAAAGAAATTTAAATGAAGATTTAAATAAAATAATAGAAGATAAAACCGGTTTACCTTTTCAAGCAAAATATTCACAAGCAGTTGCAAAAAGACGTGGAAAAAGAAAAGGCATGATGAATTTCTTTATACCACATGGAGCTGAAGATTTTCAAGGTTTAATGTATGCTTTATTACCTAAAGGAGAAAAAGGTAATGCAGCAATGGAATGGATGAAACAAAATCTTTTCCACCCATACGCTGTAGCAATGGAAAATATAAATCGTGAAAGAATGCAAATGATGAACGATTTTAAAGCATTAAAAAGAAATCTTTCTAATGTTCCTAAGAAATTAAAACAAACTATATTAAAAGGTGATTTTACAAATGAAGATGCAGTTAGAATGTGGGTTTGGAATAGTATGGGCGTTACTGCAAAAGATTTAAAAATTTCAGAAACAGTGTTCAATCAGCTTGTTAACATTGTTGAAAATAATCCAGACTTTTTAGAATTTGCTGAGCAATTAAAAATTATTAATAAAGCTGAAGGTTATCCTAAACCAGATACATATTGGAATGCTGGTAATATAACAACAGATTTGTTAGGTAATTTAAATACTACAAAAAGAAAAAAGCATTTAGAATTGTGGAAAAATAATGTAGATGCTATTTTTGATGAAGATATGTATAGCAAACTAGAGGGTGAATTTGGTAAAAATTATGTAGTTGCTTTAAAGAATATTTTAACAAGAATGGAAAGCGGAAGAAATAGAACTGGCGGGGGTGGAGATGCAGAAACCAGTGCTTGGTTAGATTGGATAAATAATTCTGTAGGTACTATAATGTTTTTAAATGTTAGGTCTGCTGTATTACAAACTATATCTACCATTAACTATATGAATTGGTCTGATAACAACCCTTTAAAAGCTGCTAAAGCCTTTGCTAATTCAAAACAATATTGGAAAGATTTTAAAATGATATTTAATTCTGATTATATTATTGAAAGAAGAGGCGGATTAAAAATAAATATTGCGGAGAATGAAATTGCTGATATGGCAAGCAGAGGAGGCGTAAGAGGCGCTATAAGTTACCTATTAAATAAAGGATTTGTACTCACAAGAATGGCAGATAGTTTTGCTATTGCAAACGGGGGAGCGGCATTTTATAGAAACAGAGTTAATACTTATTTAAAACAAGGTTTATCTAAAAAAGAAGCAGAGCAAAAGGCTTTTGCAAATTTTAGAGAATTAACTGAAGAAGCCCAGCAATCCTCAAGACCGGATAGAATATCTAAACAACAAGCAAGCGACTTTGGAAGAATAATATTAGCTTTTGGTAATACACCCATGCAATATACTAGATTAATGAAAAGAGGCGCACAAGACTTAATAAATAGAAGAGGCGATTGGAAGACTAACATGTCTAAAATATTATACTACGGTATCATACAAAATTTTATCTTTAACGCAATGCACAAAGCTCTTTTTGCGTTAGGGTTTTCAGAAGAAGAAGATGAAGAAGAAGAAGAGAAAAAATATATATCAGTTGCAGAGGGAATGGCTGATTCAGTAATAAGGGGTACCGGTATATATGGTGCCGCTGTAATGACTGCTAAAAACATAGCCGTTGATGTTGCAAGAAGAGCTAAAAGACCGAGGCCACAGTTTGAGGATGCAGCATGGAAAATTTTAGATATATCCCCTCCAATATCATCTAAAATATCAAAAGTAAGACGAGGTTTATCAACTTTTGATTATCAATTAGATGAAATAAAAGAAAAAGGATTATCATTAGAAAATCCAGCAGTTATGGCAGGCTCTCAATTTATATCAGCAGGTTTGAATATACCTTTAGACAGAGTTGTTAGGCTAATGGATAATTACAGATCAGCTGTTGCTGAAGATACAGAAACTTGGCAAAGGGTTGCATTGTTATTAGGTTGGAATACGTGGGATGTTGATGTTGAAAAAAATGATAAGCAAAAAAAGAAAGAATCTAAATCTATAGAACA
>Ga0315330_10000360_pt1 | contig 27652 bp, 28 predicted proteins | sample M140m34915metaG_FD_203453 | JGI IMG/M metagenome (GOLD analysis project Ga0315330, IMG submission 203453) | Ammonia-oxidizing marine archaeal communities from Monterey Bay, California, United States - M1 40m 34915 | ecosystem: Environmental > Aquatic > Marine > Intertidal zone | place: USA...
GTAGCTGGTGGCACATATAATAATACCTACTGCTGGGTATACAAATGGTCTGGCGATAAAATTACGGCGGTTACTGAATACTTGGATACTGAAATACTAAGAGCCTCTTTTGAAAACTAGGGCACGGTTCAGCACTACGAGTAAATCAAAGTACTAGACATTAAAACGAAAATGCATGACGTCACCGTCTTTTACAAGGTACTCTTTTCCTTCGACCCTTAACTTACCAACCTCTCTTGCCTTAGGCTCTCCCTCACATTCTATATAGTCTTGATAACTTATAACTTCCGCACGAATGAAGCCTCTCTCAAAATCTGTGTGTATGACACCGGCAGCCTGAGGAGCTAAAGCACCTTGCTTTACGGTCCATGCTCGACTCTCTTTTGGCCCCGCTGTGAAAAAGCTCTGTAAACCCAATAGACGGTATCCAGCTCGAATCACTTTATCTAAACCAGACTCCTCAATTCCCGCGTCTTTCAAAAAGTCATCTCTATCAGACTCTGGTAACGCAGCTATTTCTGCTTCTACCTCTGCACAAAGAAAAATACATTCGGCTCCGATCTCATTAGCGTGCGCTGCCACCAGCGTCACTTGGGGGCTGTGTTGCAGCTGGTCTTCTGACACATTCGCTATAAAAAGCATAGGCTTCACGGTTAATAGTGAGAGCTCTTTAGCTAATATTAGAGCAGGATCAGCAACAGCAAGATTAGCCGCGCGGATAGCGACACCATTTTCTAAGTTCTTCAAAAGTATAGTGAAGCACTCGACACGTTGACGCTGTTCCTTGTCGCCGGATTTGGCTTGCTTTTCTGCCTTTTCCAAGCCGCGCTCGCATAGTTCCAAGTCAGCAAGCAATAACTCAGTCTCAATAATATCGATATCCGCGACAGCGTCAATTCGCCCGGAAACGTGCGTAACGTTATCGTCTTCAAAGCAGCGAACGACGTGTGCGATCGCATGCGTTTCTCTGATATGTGCTAAAAATTTATTCCCCAAGCCTTCGCCCTTAGACGCCCCTTCAACTAACCCTGCAATATCAACAAACTCCATAGTGGAAGGAATGACTTTTTTTGAACTTGCGATCGAAGCTATGCGAATTAATCTCTCGTCGGGAACAGTAACTATACCGACATTAGGTTCTATCGTACAAAACGGGTAATTCTCGGCCGCAATTTCAGCGCTGGTAAGCGCATTAAATAAAGATGACTTGCCGACATTCGGCAATCCAACAATTCCACACTTAAAACCCATTAAATATCACTCACGTTAGTTATCATCTCGTCGGTTCAAAACATTCATAGCACCTTCAAAGGAACCAGACATAATTTCATCAGACAGCGCCAGAACATCATCTATACGAGAAAAGATGATCAACCGCTCTTTGGCGCTGGGTTTACCCAAAACAAAGCTACTGACATCGCGACCTGGATCAGGCCGGCCTATACCTATTCGGATTCTATGATACGCATCTGAACCAAGACTTTGGGTAATACTTCTAAGCCCATTATGTCCACCATGACCACCACCATACTTAAGGCGAACGCAACCCACACTTAAATCCAAATCATCGTGAGCGACTAAAATCTTTTCTGCTTCGATACTGTAATAGTTAGCGTAAGACGCCACACTTTGTCCGCTCAGGTTCATATAAGTCGTTGGCTTCAAAAAGCTTACACCATTTGAACATTTACCAGAGATTCCGGAATGTCGTGCGCTGGTGCTTAGTAGGGCTTCATTTTTACTAGCCCATCCATCTACAAGCCAAAAACCGACATTATGTCGGTCATTTTGGTGACTTTCCCCCGGGTTTCCCAATCCCACGACTAACCGTATTTCTTTACCGCTGGTCATCGCTACCTACAATCAACGCTGAGAATTTTCTCCCCAAAGCTACTCTGAAGGATCTGTGCCAGCGTCGTCGGCCGCAGTATCTTCTCCGTCTGAGGTCTCATCCGCGCCGTCAACCTCTTCGGTATCAGGTTCTTCCTCTTCTTCGACCATTCTAGGCATCGTCACCTGAACTATGGCCGCCGCGCCGTCCCCACCACTCGTGATGGCTGTAATCTCAACGCCATCAGGCAGCACCAAGTCAGCAAGGTGAACAGCGTCACCCACACTTAGATTAGCAACATCTACTTCTATAGATTCCGGCAGATCCTTCGGCAAACATGTTATTTCAATTTCTGTCATTAAACGCGCAATAACTCCACCTTCCTGCTTAACGCCAATACAGTCCTCTTCATTTAAAAAGTGTACCGGGATGCGGATAGTAAGCGCAGCGGACTCATCCACTCGCTGAAAATCCATATGCATGACAAATGGCTTATAAGGGTGCCGCTGCATGTCCTTCAGAACCACTCGCTCAACTTTTCCGTCTATAGAAAGATCTAAGATCTGAGAATAAAAAGATTCTTGCGAAGACGACTTCAAAACATCTGAGTGTTTGAGTTGTATCGACAAAGCTGCTTTCTTTGCCCCATAAACAATAGCTGGAACTATTTCTGACTTACGTAGGCGGCGGCTCGCACCCTTGCCCGTATCGCCGCGACTTTCCGCGACTAAAGTAAATTCATCCATTTCTAATCTCCAATAAATAACACAAAATTAAGCGGTTCCCGCCCGCGACCAGACGGTCTCACACCCAATATACTAATCAACAAACATTGAGCTCAAAGATTGACTCGAATTAATCCGACGAATACTTTCGGCTAACAACCCTGCCACAGATAACTGGCGGATCTTACCCGAATCTATCGCTTCTTGCGACAACGGAATGGTATCTGTCACGACTAATTCATCTAGCGGAGAGCCACAAATTTTTTCTATGGCACTGCCCGACAACACAGGATGTGTGCAGTAAGCCACCACTTTTTTCGCTCCACTTTCTTTTAATGCAGACGCCGCGCTGCACAGAGTTCCCGCTGTATCGACCATATCGTCAACCATGACACAGGTTCGATTTGCGACATCACCAATAATATTCATTACTCTAGATTCATTTGCTTTAGGTCGTCTTTTGTCTATTATGGCTAAATCGGCATTATCCAGACGTCGCGCGATAGCTCGCGCCCTCACAACACCGCCGACATCGGGCGACACGACCATCAAATCTTCATACTCGTGCTTCCATATATCTCCAAGAAGCACCGGCGACGCGTATACATTATCCATTGGAATATCGAAAAAGCCCTGTATTTGCTCAGCATGCAAGTCCACCGTTAGAAATCTAGTAGTACCGACATGCGTTATCATATTAGCAACCACCTTAGCGGTAACTGGCACCCTCGCCGAGCGAGGTCTACGATCTTGACGCGCATAGCCGAGATACGGCACGACTGCTGTTATACTTTGAGCAGAGGCTCGCCGCAGCGCATCAACCATTATGAGTAGCTCCATAAAATTATCGTTCGTGGGTGCGCAAGTTGATTGAATAACTATTGCATCTCGACCGCGTACATTTTCTGCAATCTCGACCATGGTTTCACCGTCACTAAAGGCACCGACTACTACCTTCCCGAGTGGCACATTAAGATGCTTAGCAATAGCAGCTGCTAGCGCAGGATTCGCATTTCCGGTACACAGCATTAGGGATTCATCAATCATCGGTTTAAGCGCCTCATCGCATCAAGAGTATCCCACAGTAAATTTGAAATCAGAGCCTCATTTAAAGATTATCCCATGTTAATGGCGATAAACCTATCGTCTGCCAAAATATGGCTGGGGTGCCAGGATTCGAACCTGGGAATGCTGGGATCAAAACCCAGTGCCTTACCGCTTGGCGACACCCCAAAACTTTTGATGTTAGCCCTTCAAACCGTCGGACTCTTCATCAATCTTCTTCAACAAAGGAGAGTGATTCTCTCGCTCCGCTGGGAAACCAATCCACTCACTTGGAAGAGCATGCCCCACAACCTCTAACTCTTCGCGGCACTCAAAAAGTGCAAAGACGCTTGACCCTGTTCCACTCATTCGAGATGGGCGATAGTGACCAAGCCAGTCAAGCGCATCCCCGACGCGAGGGTATAAACGACGAGTGACTAACTCGCAGTCATTCCGACTACTAGCCATTGAAAATTCATGCATTTTGATGGCGTCAGTATCTCGTGTCAACAAAGGATCGTTAAATATCTCTTGTGTCGGCACCTCACAGTTAGGAATAATAACAAAAATAGGTCCTACTTCTGGAGAAAAAGGAGACAATTTCTCCCCGATCCCCTCTGCCCAAGCGCTTTTCCCCCTTACAAAGATAGGTACATCAGCACCCAGCCTGAGCCCTAAAGCAACCAACTCATTTTCGGGCAAATTGAGTCCCCAGAGAACATTCAAGGCAACTAATACGGTCGCGGCATCGGAACTCCCTCCACCTAAACCAGCACCCATTGGAATGCGCTTATGCACCGAAATTGTTACACCTTTCGAACCCCGTACATGTTCTCTTAACAACTTTGCTGCCTTGACGGTTAGGTCATCCTCACTAGACACTCCCGTCAGGTCATAATCTCTCTCAATTATTCCGTCATCTCTTACTTGAAAATCAATTTGATCGCATACATCGATGAATTGAAAGATGGTTTGTAAGTTATGATAACCATCCTCGCGCCTACCGTTTATCTGCAAAAAAAGATTGATTTTAGCAGGAGCCGGCCAACCCTTAGATATAATCAATTATCGTATCTCCCATTTTTTTAAAACGATCCGTGACTTAACGTCTTGGCAGCCAATTGACAACTTCCTAGGCACATTAGGGTTCCGGTCGTCGTAGTAATCATTGTAGAAAACCTCACAGTCAAATTGAGAAAAACTAACGTATCTACCTGCTTTATCCCTTAACTCGACCACTAAATTGTCCCGACCACTTCGATCTGGAATACCCAATAGCCAGTATCTTAATTGCGACAAAGGAACACTCCAGCCGAGCTGCGCCAACATCAATTCTTCAGGCGTACTCGCTAAAAACGATTGACCACCAGAAGTTAACAAAATCACCTTAGTATTATTGCCACGAATAGTCAGCGCACCACTACCAAATGGACCTGAAAGCCTTAGATTGTAAGCGGCACCAATTTGAGTCCAAATCAAATCTGCACTGAGAGAATCTTCACTCGTCTGCACCGATATCCTCGCCCGAGCCGTCCAATGTGTTAAAGCCGAGACCTTTGCTTCGTGATTTTCTAAAGAATTCAACTGCAAAACCTTCGGTTGCCGATCGCTGTTACTGATAATTGAACATGAATGCAAAATCAAACAAAAACACGTAACAAGTAGAATTCGGAGGGCAACCTCGAGCCTGGTTAGCTTAAGCGTCATTTATTTTCAAAACCTAAGTAGTTGTACTTTTTTAATGCATTATCAAGGTATCATCACCGACTATCGCGCCACAATGTAATCTTAAAAGAAATTTTTGCAGCAGTAGGTAGGAAAGCCCAGATTGCTTTATAATAAATAAAAAAGTTAAACGCCGTACAATCTTAGATTAAATCAAAAAAGCCAACATCAAAAAGAAAAATACTTCCACGCTAACTATATATTATGTCATTCATCGTACTAGGCCTGAGTCATAAAACTGCCCCTCTGTCAGTCAGAGAAAAGCTAGTTTTCGACGATGTCCTCATGACAGATGCTCTACGGGGACTAAAGTCATCGCCAGGAATATCTGAGTCAATGATTTTATCAACATGTAATAGGACTGAGCTTTACTGTTATGAAGAAGAAGGTGTCATCTCCGATTTAATGAATTGGCTCTCTTCGAATAAAAGTATTGAGCGCGATGAAATTAAGGACCACATGTATAAATACACTGGAGAAAGCGCTGTAAGACATATTCTTCGTGTTGCGAGTGGTTTAGATTCTATGATGCTAGGAGAGCCTCAAATACTGGGGCAACTTAAAGACGCCTATAAAAAAGCAACTTCCGCTAAGACTGTAGGAAAATTCTTAAACCGGCTTATGCAGTTTTCTTTTTCATCGGCAAAACTAATTCGCTCTGAAACAGAAATAGGCAGTAGTCCTGTTTCAGTAGCCTATACCGCAGCGAAGCTTGCCGAACAAATTCATGGAGATTTAACCTCGAAATGTGCAATTTTAATTGGCTCCGGCGACACAGCAACGCTAGTTGCGAATCATCTAAAAGGCGGTGGTTTGCAAAACCTCGTTGTTGCCAACAGAACTCTTCAAAACGCGCGTAAGCTTGCCACCCGTTACAGTGGAGAGGCTATCCCTATTAGCACGCTACCAAAATTCTTACCTCAAGCGGACATTGTCATCACCTGCACAGGGAGCACACAACCGATCCTTACAAACTCCATGGTTTCACGAGCACTAAACGACAGACATAAAGAACCGATGTTTATAGTTGATTTAGCGGTGCCAAGAGATGTAGATCCTGAAGCCGGCGATCTCGACAACATCTACCTGTATACAGTCGATGACTTGCAGTCAGTGGTATTATCAAATCTCAGCGTCCGGAAAGACGCAGCCGCTATCGCCGAAGAAATGATTTATTTACAGGTGCAAGACTACATGCACCGATCCAAGTCGCAATCGGCCTCTAACGCCATCCAAAATTATAGAAGCTACGGTCATGATGTAAAAAATAAGATGCTTAACGAAGCAATAGAGAATATGAGTAGCGGCGCCGACCCTAAGACTGTAATGGAGCGTCTTGCCAATAAATTAACAAATAAGCTTCTCCATCATCCAACGGTGGCGTTAAAAACCATTGATGATAACTCGGCAACGCTAAAGTTGGCCCGAGAGATATTAGGTCTAGACCAAGAGAATAAGCAGCCGTGAAAGACTCACTTACCCAAAAATTAGAAAGTCTCCTTGATCGAAAAACAGAAATTGAAGCGCTACTTTCTAGTCCGGAAGTTCTGGATAATCAAAAACAATACCGGGAACTCTCGAAAGAACATTCCGATGTGACACCAATCGTAGCCTGTTACGAAGAGTATAAAAATGCTAATCATCAATTATTAACTGCCACGGAGCTAAGCAAAGAGTCAGATCCAGAGATACGTGACTTAGCTAATGAGGAGATCTCTGACTCAAAATTTCTAATTGATAAATTAGAAAAACAAATACAACAACTGTTAATCCCTAAAGATCCTAAAGACGATGCCAATGTGTTTTTAGAGATAAGAGCGGGCACAGGGGGAGACGAGGCCGCAATTTTTGTGGGTAACCTTATGAGAATGTACCTCCGATTTTCTGACGGAAAAAAATGGCAAACCGAAATCGTTAGCTCTAGCGAATCCGAAGTGGGTGGGTTTAAGGAAGTAATTTTGCTTATTAAAGGTAAGGGCGCCTACTCGAAATTAAAATTTGAGTCAGGGGCGCATAGAGTACAGAGAGTGCCCGAAACCGAGTCGCAAGGCCGAATACATACTTCTGCTTGCACAGTCGCCGTGATGCCGGAAGTAACCGAAGCTGAAGAAGTAGAAATTAATCCTAGTGAGATACGAATTGATACGTTCCGAGCATCAGGCGCAGGGGGTCAACACGTTAATAAAACTGACTCAGCGATTCGTATCACACACTTAGCAACTAACATGGTGGTAGAGTGTCAAGACGAACGTTCCCAACATAAAAACAAAGCACGCGCCATGACCATTCTCAAGTCTAAACTACTCCAAGCAGAGCAGGATCGTATCGAAACAGAACAAGCTTCCACTCGCAAGAAACTCGTTGGGAGTGGCGACAGGTCGGAACGAATACGGACATACAACTACCCACAGGGACGCGTTACTGATCATCGGATAAATCTCACCTTGTATAAATTAGATGATATTTTGGTTGGAGACCTCGACCTTCTGGTTGGACCCCTTATGACCGAGCACCAAGCAGAGCTTGTCGCTCAATCTCAAGCTGATTAGAGATGACTGATAATTCATCAGTCAGTGTAGTTCTTCGGAAAGGTGCGGAGATTTTTCGAGAACACCCTAATGCACGACTAGACTCTGAGATACTACTGGCACATGTGCTATCAGTTCCTAGGATTAAGCTCTACACAGATTCATCGGCATTGGTTACCAAAGCCCAAGAACAAAAATATATGAGGCATGTGGAGAAAAGGTCAGAAGGTGTGCCTATTCCCTATATAACAGGATACTCCGAATTCTGGTCTCTACCTATTATTGTGACTAAAGATGTTTTAATTCCGAGACCGGAGACTGAGCTGTTAGTCGAGATCGCTAAAGAATTGAGTAGCCTATTCCAAAAACCTCCTACAGTCGCCGATGCTGGCACCGGCAGTGGCGCTATTGCCGCTGCATATGCGAAAGAACACCCCAATGCAAAAATAGTTGCGACTGACACGTCAACCGCAGCGCTCGCTGTGGCGAAAAGAAATTTCGACACACTAAATGTAAATCACATCGAGTTAGTCCGTGATGACTGGCTAACAGCTATTTGTAATAATAGTTTAGATATGATCATCACAAATCCCCCCTACGTCGACGCTAGCGATACTCATCTCATGAGCCTCTCAACCTCATTCGAACCAACTAAAGCACTCTACGCTGAAAACAGAGGTATGTCTGAAATCAACAAACTAATTCGGGCCAGTAACCGATGTCTAAAACCAGGGGGATTTTTGTTAGTAGAGCATGGATTCGCGCAAAAAACCCGAGTCGTCAGAAGTTTTCTTAAAAATAACTTTGTGAGTATATCAACCCGACAGGACTTAGCGGGGCTTGATCGCGTCACTTATGGTCAAAAGATTTGTATTGACACGTAAAACATATTAAAAATTACAAGCTTAAACTAAAAAGGCGAGTTTGATGGATGATGAATTACTACTTCGGTACAGTCGCCAGATCCTTTTGCCCGAAGTAGATATCAACGGGCAAAACAAGCTGGCACACTCCCATGTGGTCATTATGGGGCTCGGTGGTCTAGGATCGCCTATTGCCATGTACCTCGCTGCAGCTGGTGTGGGAGAAATAACGCTGGTCGATCACGATGTCGTTGAACTCTCGAATCTTCAGAGGCAGATAATTCATTCCACCGAAGATTTAGGTCGTAAAAAAGTAAAATCTGCTGGAAATCAAATCCACTCTTTAAACCCCAACACAAAAGTTAACCTAGTTAACGAAAAACTCGACGAATCCGGATTCAATAACCTTTTCCCAAATGTCGATGCAATCGTAGACGCAACCGACAATTTCGAATCGCGATTTGAAATCAATCACTTTAGCGTTAAGCATTCCAGACCACTAATATCAGGTGCAGCCATAAGATTTGAGGGCCAAGTGTCGGTTTTTCAAGCCACCAAAGGCGTCAGTCCCTGCTATCGGTGCCTCTATTCAGACGGAATAAATATAATTGAGAATTGCGTTGACACTGGCGTTATATCACCACTGTTAGGCATTATTGGGAGCATACAAGCACTTGAAGCACTGAAAATCTTGATGGGAATAGGAGAGGCGCTCGATGGCCGACTTTTACTTCTAGACGCTCTAACAATGGAATGGCAAACCATGAAATTTCAAAAAGATCCTAAATGTCCCGAGTGCGGCTAATAGCATTGGTTAAGCAACGAACACTTTCAATCAGGACGCGTGCCCGACTCACAAAAAACTAGCTGTGCTAGTATTAAGGGATTAAGCATTACTTTTAAAATCTTTCTAAAAATCGTAAAACAAATTTCCATGACTACCTTACACGCTAAAAACTTTCTTCTAATATATCTTCTCATAATATTTTGGCACAGCAATGTATCCAGCGAGACTGTATATGTGACCGACAAAATGCGCGTGGGTATTTATGCGAGCCAAGACCTTAATAGTAAAATTTTAAAGATCCTCTCAACCGGAGATAAATTAGAGATCGTACGGGAGACGGAACTAATGTCACTGGTAATTGACGACTCGGGAATACAGGGATGGATTGATAAAAACTATCTCATGAAAAATAAACCTGCCGCAATGCTCCTAAAAGATGTTTCAGAAAAGAGCAACCGAGATGCTCTCCAACAAGAGGCAACGAACGTTCCAAAAGATAATCATGCGACTACTGATGACATAAACACTAAGACAAATGATTTAAAGAAAAACAATACTCGCCTGAAAACAAAACTTGCTCAAGTACTCCCCAGAGTAAAACAGTGTGAGTCACGTGCATCTATTCTAGAGAAAAAAAACGAGCGATTGAACGAAGAGCTTACCATTAAGTGCGCGTCGGCAGATATGACTTCTGAAGATACGGTACCCCTGCTCAACTACCAGAAACTAGAAAAGCGACTGACAGATCTTACAAGTTCGATTGATGACCAAGTTACTGAGAAACAACCTCCATCTGAAAATAATTCCAATCCTATCTCAATAATTAAACACTATTGGCTCTGGATTGTAGCAACTATGGTCGTCCTCATTGTCTTTGGGGCGTTCATAGGCGCATACCTCCTGGACTATTCCAATCGGCGACGTCACGGTGGATTCCGTATCTAAAAAACCAACTAGGAAGTAAATTTGAAAATAGCAAGCTGGAATGTCAATTCAATCAGAGCCAGATTAGACCATTTAAAAGACTGGCTAAGTACAAGTCAGGTCGATATTTTGGCGCTGCAAGAGACTAAGGTTCAAGATGCAGACTTTCCCGTTTCCGAAATCTCTGAGATGGGATACAACTGTCTGTTTAAGGGTCAAAAATCTTATAACGGTGTAGCTATTTTATCTAGACAAAAAATGCGACTCTTGGAAACGGGAATCCCTGACTTTGAAGATAATCAGTGCCGCTTGCTTAGTGCTAGCGATGACAACGTCACTATAATTAACGTGTATGTCCCTAATGGCTCGGCGGTTGGATCAGATAAATTTGAATATAAAATCAAATGGCTGAATGCATTAAAAACCTGGCTGACGCGCCTAGCACAAGAAAAAAACAACCTAGTTCTGCTAGGAGACTTTAACATTGCTCCAGAAGATGAAGATGTGCACGATCCAGAATTGTGGCGAGATAAGATTTTGTGCAGCGCTGAAGAGCGCAGCTTTTTGGAAAGTATGGAGACTCTAGGCTTAATAGACACTTTCCGAGAATTTTCACAGGCCGATAGCTCCTTTTCATGGTGGGATTATAGAGCGGGTGGATTCCCTAGAAATCGAGGATTAAGGATCGACCTGATATTGGCCTCTATTGCTTTCCAAAAAAACTTGAAGAGCAGCGCTATCGATACTATTCCAAGAGGTTGGGAGAAGCCTTCAGATCATGCCCCAGTCGTCCTTGAATTGGCGCTTAATTAGTATAAAGAACCCAATCACCTATATCTAAAAGACGCACTCTTGACCGAGTTCCTAAATTTGTAGGATAAATAGTTGCAATAAAAACCGTAGGAATCTAAACTCTCTCTCCCTAAATCGAATTGGATCTTAGAGCAGATATCAATGAAAGAAGAAATACATCCAGAATACAAGCAAGTCCTATTTCATGACACTAGCGTGGATAAGTACTTCTTAGTAGGCTCCACGCTTAAAACTGATCAAACAAAGGAGTGGACAGACGGGAATACCTATCCCTACTACCCCCTTGATGTCTCCTCTGCCTCGCATCCGTTCTATACGGGCACGCAAAAAATAGTAGACACCGCAGGTCGCGTAGATAAGTTCAGAAAACGCTACGGCATGGGTGCTGGCGAAAAATAGAACTTCAAGTTGATTCGCACTAGAATCAAAAGTCATTCTAGACGATAACTATCGTCATTTTGGTTCATCAGAAAACCAATCGGATAAAACCGCCCACGCTTCCTCGCTCCCGATATGTTTTGCTGCAGAAAAAAGTTGCGCGGAGATATTGTCTGTCCCCAAATCTTTTATTCGTTGGCTGACCTCAGACAATACTCTAGCTCTTTGGCTTTTACCTAACTTATCAATCTTATTTATCAGTATATGCATAGGGACGCCACAATTAGCGCACCAATTAGTTAGAACTTCTTCTTGAGGTTTGAAAGGGTGCCGGCAATCCATAACTAAAAATAGACCAGCCAGAGAAGCACGACGCTCTAAGTATTCGGGCAACTCTTTCTCCCAGTGGCTACGAAGCGTTTTCGATACCTTCGCGTAACCAAAGCCTGGTAAATCTACAAGCCTACGGCTCGGCGCCAAACCAAACACCACCAAATGTTGAGTCCGCCCTGGCGTACGGCTGGTTCTGGCTAAGTTTTTCTGACCACAGAGCACATTTAACGAACTGGATTTGCCACTATTCGACCGTCCAGCAAATGCCACCTCTCGACCGACATCTTCAGGAAGCATGGTACATTTGGGAACACTTAACAAGAAAGAAGCTCGCTGCATTAAACCGCGAGCTTCTGAAAAATTCTGCTTTTTGCTAATCGCCCTGCTCCAATTAGGATAAAGATTTTATAATACCATCCTAAAAAATGTTTTTTTTTGCAGATCCAACGCAAGCAAACGTATATAATAGGATTTATAAAATTTATTAATTGAGAGCTGTATTGATGTGTCATAGGATATTCTGCCAACAGTTGTTGCTGACCGTAACGTTACTTTTATCGCTAGGAGCTTTCGCTAATGGCGAGCAAAAAGCTGCTGTATGTGGCGCTTGCCACGGAGTAGATGGGAATAGTATCAATCCGGCATGGCCTAGCTTGGCGGGGCAAGGAGCGGACTATATCGTAAAACAATTACAGGCTTATAAATCAGGAAGTCGGCAAAATGGGCTAATGTCTCCGATGGCGGCAAATTTGAGTGATATCGATATGATAGAAATCGCTGATTATTTTGCCAAGCAGTCGCCTAAAATTTACTTCACATCAGATGAAGAAAGTGTCGTCGCGGAGAAGATCTACCGTGGGGGCGATAAATCAAGAGGAATACCGGCGTGTATGTCATGTCACGGTCCTAATGGCGCCGGCAATCCAGCGGCCAAATACCCAGCGCTAAGAGGTCAGCACGCAGACTATACTGAAGGTCAATTACTAAGTTATCGCGATCGGACTAGAGATACTGATCAACAAATGATGATGCGTTCTATTGCTGCTAAGTTATCTGATGAAGAAATTACACAGCTATCCAAGTATGTCTCCGCATTGCACTAGCATCAAAACGGGCTTGGTTTAATTGGTATATCGAATCAAGTTCTTAATTGCCATCGGCTTGGCGGTAATATGCTTTGTCGCACAGGCCGAAAAAGCAGAAATAAAGTGGATTGAAGGCACCCACTATTTCCAAATAACCCCGCCAGTACATGCTTCCCGACCTCCTTCTGAAACCAAAATTGTTGAGTTTTTTTGGTACGGTTGTGGTCACTGCTTCGACTTTGAACCTGCTCTAGGCGTATGGAAAAAAAACATCAACCCTGAAATTCAGTTTGATCAAATACCTGCTGTTTTTGACCGAAAATGGGCACCTCACGCCCGTGCATTTTATACCGCAAAAAAACTCGGAGTCCTCGACAGTATGCATCCGAAACTATTCAATGCATTGCATGTCAGGAAAGAAAAAATTTATACAGAAAAACAAATAGGTGCATTTTTTGTGGAACATGGTGTTGACAAAGATGTATTCGATGAAGTTTATCATTCCTTCGAAATAGACGTCAGTGTTCGCAAGGCAATGTCCCTAACACGAGCCTCAGGTATCGGCGGGGTGCCTTCTATGATCGTCAACGGACGATACAGGACAAGCGTCCGGAACACGGGATCATTTGAAAACCTGTTGGGCGTCGTCGATTACCTAGCGACTAAAAAATAAATAATTCGTGGCTTGCAAGAGCTATCTAGTTAGTAGATTTTAGATAGCAAGCAAAATTAACAAGGTCGTTCATCAAACTGTCATGAAGCATCGGCAGAATGCAATCTGTTCGTTATGTTGTAAATTCTGAGTTTTAGCCCTAAGGAGGTTAATAGTGATGTTTAAACGTCTTCTCTCCGGCGCCTTGTTAGCGCTTATTTTTTCCGGCAACGCCAGTAGTCTAGAAGTCGATGCTAATATAAAAAGCTATCAAAAAGAGAGTGGTGTTTCTGGCAATCTTAACAGCGTCGGTTCAGATACGCTCGCAAACCTGATGACTCTATGGGCTGAAAGCTTTCGGCTATTCTACCCAAATGTGAATATCCAGATTCAGGCAGCAGGTTCGTCCACCGCACCGCCAGCTCTTACTGAGGCAACGTCAAATCTTGGGCCGATGAGTAGAAAAATGAAGTCGAAAGAATTAGCTGCATTTGAGAAAAAATACGGCTATAAACCAACCGCCGTGCCCGTAGCCATAGATTCACTAGCCATATTTGTCCACAAAGACAATCCAATTAAAGGCATGTCTATTAAACAAGCCGACGCCATATTTTCCGCTACTAGGAGGTGTGGTGGTTCCTCCGATATAAAAACATGGGGAGATATTGGGCTATCTGGTAGCTGGAGAGATAGAGCAATTCAGATATATGGTCGAAATAGTGTTGCCGGAACTTACGGCTACTTTAAAAAGCGAGCCCTATGCAAAGGAGATTTCAAAGACTCAGTCAATGAACAACCTGGCTCCGCCTCAGTTGTTCAAGGTGTGACCAAGTCAATTAATGGCATAGGATACAGCGGCATTGGTTATAGAACTTCGGGGGTTCGACCAATAGCAATCTCAAAAAAAGGGGATGGATTTATTGAGCCTACAGGAGAAAATGCTATCAATGGCACTTATCCATTATCGAGGTTTTTGTATGTCTACGTTAACAAGCAGCCCAATAAGCCATTACCTCCTTTGGAAAGAGCGTTTTTAAAAATGGTATTAAGCAAAGAAGGACAAGAAGTAGTCATAAAAGATGGTTATATTCCGGTACCGGCTAAAGTCGCTAGCAAATACATGGACGGAATACTTACAAATTAAAAATGCCCCAGCTCATAAAGCCCCTTACTAAAGGGGCTTTTTTTTGAGTTATGACCTATTAGCTATAGATTGAGATGTCACCCCCCTGTACCAACATGCGAAAACTCTCTATCCGCGCCCAGTCTGAGTCAACTTTTACCCGGAATGTAATAAATATTTATACAACTCGCTCTAGAGTAGAACGCGTTTTACGCTATAATAGCTCTCTAAGATATTTGCAAAAACCATTATGCTTAACATAAAAGCATACAACTTGATGAGAGCACCCTATGAGTGATCAAGAAGATGACGTATTCGTTAGAAATTTCTCCCTAGTTTTAGCTGGGCTGGTGGTGGTTGGCTTAGGCGCTTATGTCCTTGCCATAGCCGTGAATAATGACTTTCAAAAAACGCAAGACCACGGTGCCGTTGTCGTAGAAAGAATACAGCCCGTAGGCACGCTCAATACCAGTGACAACGTGATAGCCCTAAATAGCGACCAAAATTCATCGGCTGCGCCGAATAACACTAATGAAGGTTCTACCGGATCTCAACCAAAAGTCGCACTAGGGAAGTGCGAGGCCGTGGTCAATGCGACAGACACTATGCAATTCGATACAAATGAGCTTAAAGTCGACTCCTCCTGCTCGGAGCTTAAGCTGACTCTCAACCATACTGGAAATCTCCCTGCAAACATTATGGGTCACAATATCGTTTTTGTTGCCGAATCGGACTTCAGTAGTCTTATATCAACTATTGACATGGCAAATGGACCCGAGAATGGGTACCTCCCGGACAGCGAACTTATTTTAGGGCAAACTCAACTCATTGGAGGGGGAGAAAGTTCTTCTATAACTCTGGACCTTAGCCCATTCCAAAGTGGCGTAAACTATACGTTTTTTTGTAGCTTTCCAGGCCACTATTCTATGATGAAAGGAAAATTTACAATTTAGATCGGTATCTTACTCAGAACAAGCATTTAATAGGTTTCTATCGATCTTCTAGAGCTTTCTTATAAGCACGATCAGTCACTTGCTCAAAGTTCTTTCGTTTGTCTCTAAATTTCTGGTAGGACTTTAGCACTTTGTCGAAATTCTCATTATTCGAAGCCTCTTCCAGCATAACCTCCTCGGTAAAACCTGCCAAATAAGACAGGACTTGCGGCGGAAACTCTAATATCTCAACATGCTGCTTTTCTTTTAGTAAATTAAAAGCCTCAGCATTTAATACTTCAGATTGTCCAAACATATATAAGCTCGCCGAGGCTGCCGCCGCTTTGACAATAACCTTCAAGTCTTCAGGCAGAGAATTCCAAGCCTCCTCATTAATTATCAATTCTAACTGAGTTCCGGGCTCATGCCATCCAGGAAAATAATAATATTTTGCCGCTCTATCTAAGCCCATACGAACATCGTGCAGAGGACCCACCCATTCTGTAGCATCTATCACACCTCTCTCCAGCGCACTGTATACCTCGGACGCATCATAGAGAACGGGATTACCTCCTGCCTTGGCTAATACTTTGCCGCCTAGGCCAGGGATCCGCATCTTTAGGCCTTTCAAATCATCTATTTTTTCAATTTTTTTATTGAACCATCCACCCATCTGGATACCGGTGTTACCCAAAGGAAATGGGACTACCCCGAACGGTTTATATAATTCTTGCCACAAATCCAAACCGTCACCACCATATATCCATGCCCAAGCCCCGTTTTGCGTCATACCAAAAGGCACCGTGCTGAAAAACTGTGCTTCAGGGATCTTACCTGCCCAATAATACGCGGCACCATGACCCATCTGGACCGAACCTTGTGATACAGCATCGAACGTTTGTAGAGCAGGAATCAACTCACCACCGGCATAAACGGTGATTTTAAGGCGTCCCTGGCTCATGATAGCGACGTCTTCAGCAAATTTTTCCACCGTGTCATGATTTATAGGCAAATTCGGGGGCCAAGCGGTCACCAACTTCCACTGAAATTTCTCCTCCGATCTAACGGAGTTGCTCACTTCGTTATCTGTTGAACAACCCGACAAGCCGATAATGACAAAAATAATTACCGCGATATTTAATCCAAACTTAATTTCTTTCATTAGAATAACTTACCTGCCCACTTTATATCTTTTCCAGCCCCGCATAACCAGCCACCAACCATTTTGAGCCATTAGCTACAAAATTGACCTGCAACCGTGCTTGATCACCTCGTCCTTCGATTTGTAGGACCGTACCTTCTCCGAAAGTTTTATGTCTTACAGTACAGCCTAGATTATATTCGCTCTCCGAATTATCTTCGACATCGGTACTATATCGCTCATGAGTACTATAAAAACTACCGCCAACTCTGATATTTTCCAGCGCTTGTTCCGGAAGCTCGTTCAAAAAGCGGGATGGCCTAGGATAATACTCGCTTCCGTGTAGACGCCTCGACTCAGCATTCGTTATGATCAACTTTTTCATGGCGCGGGTAATACCAACGTAACATAATCGCCGCTCTTCCTCTAACTGCAGTGGATCATCCACAGATCTCTGGTGTGGGAATAATCCCTCTTCTACACCAACGATGAAAACTAACGGAAATTCCAACCCTTTCGCCGAATGCAAAGTCATTAACTGAACACCATCTTCGTTTTCATCCACTTGGCCTTCACCAGACTCTAAGGCCGCATGCGCCAAAAAGGCGTCTAATAGTGACATATCTTCATCGGCAGATTGACCTGAAAAATCTTCAGCGGCAGCAATTAATTCGTTAAGGTTTTCAATCCTATCAAAACCTCTCTCGCCTTTTTCTTTCTTATAATGATCTTCCAAACCACTCAGAGAAATAATATTTTCTAATAATGGTGCCAAACTTTCGTCTCGCGATAAAACGGTCATTTGATCAATCAACTGAACAAAACTTTTAAGCGCACCAATCGCCCGAGCCGAAATTGATTTATCTTCGATGATGCTTGCAATCGCAGACCACAAGGTACAATCTCGGTCGCGGGCAATCAAACGAACCTGCTCAAGACTTCGTAAGCCTATGCCTCTTGACGGTAAATTGATGATGCGTTCAAGCGCAGCATCGTCCGCGCGTGAATTGACAAGTCTTACGTAGGCTAAAGCATCTTTGATTTCTGCCCTCTCATAGAACCGAAAGCCGCCGTAAACTCTATAAGGTATGTCTGTCTGTCTCAGGGCATCTTCCAGCACCCTAGACTGCGCGCTGACGCGGTAGAGAATAGCGCACTCCGATAATCGATACCCACTATCGAACCATTGTGAAACTCTGTCCGCCACAAAGCGAGACTCGTCTAAATCATTGTAGCCGGAGTAAAGCGATACTGGCTCTCCCTTAGCGCCATCTGTCCAAAGTTCCTTGCCTATTCTTGAGGGGTTATAGCTAATGAGAGAATTAGCGCAGTCTAGTATGTTACTGGTTGATCGATAATTCTGCTCCAATCGCACCATATGGTGCTGAACAAAATGATCACGAAACTTCTGCATGTTTTCGACCTGTGCTCCCCTCCAGCTATAAATAGACTGATCATCATCTCCAACTGCAAACAAGTGGCCATCTGACCCAGCTAACTGCCTCAACCATGCATATTGAATAGCATTCGTGTCCTGAAATTCATCGACTAATATATGTCGGAAACGTCGACGGTATTGCGCTAGGAGTGCAGGACATTTCCGCCACAAATCATTAGCGCTCAACAACAATTCAGCAAAATCGACTAAACCGGCTCGTTGGCACGCCTGCTCATATAATTTATAAACTTTGACCATGTTCAAGAAATTTTGATCGGCATAGTCATCTATTTGTTCTGGTCGCTCACCTCTATCTTTACGGTTATTGATAAACCACTGCGCTTCTTTGGGAGCAACCTCTTCATCTTTAAAGCCGCTATCTTTAATTAATCGTTTGATTAGCCTCAATTGATCATCAGAGTCAATTATCTGAAATCTTTGTTTCAGGCCCGCTTCTTTCCAGTGATGCCGTAATATACGGTGTGCGATATTATGAAAAGTACCAACCCACATTGAGTCAGTATCTGAATCAGTCAGATTCCGAATTCGGTGTCTCATCTCTGCAGCAGCCTTATTGGTGAAGGTCACCGCTAAAACGCTGGAAGGCAACGCTTGCCCTGTTTCCAAGTACCAGGCCACTCGATGCACCAAGACTTTTGTTTTACCACTTCCTGCACCCGCCAACACAAGGACATGTGGAGAATTAGAAGTGACCGCATCAGACTGCCGAGCATTCAGTCCATCTAAAATTACGCTATGTTCCATATTAGTACTTAAAATTTGTATCTAGAGCACTGGGGGCCAAATAATTGCTTATAATAAAACCAATGTTTAGTGCTTGCTGCAGAAAAAGGTTACGATACCATATATGACTTCCACCAAAAATGACGTATTTTATTCTCCTAACAAACTTCAAACGATAGCAGAAAAAATACTCGATATTTCATTACAAGAAGGTGTGAAAGAAGCGGAAGTATCTGTGTCTGCAGCGGACGGGCTCGAAATCACGGTACGAGAAAATGTCTGTGAAAGTGTAGAAAACCAGCAAAAGCAAAGTTTAGCTATCACCATCTATGATAATGGCCGCAAAGGCAGTTCCATAACCTCTGATTTTTCTGATGAGGCGCTTAAAAAGACCGTCAAAGCGGCGAAAATCATCGCCACTCATGGGCAGCCAGATAAATACGCGGGATTGATTGAAAAAAGCTACTTATGTAATGAGTTTAAGGAACTAGGCCTAGACAATCCTTGGCCCGTCGAAACCGAGCAACTAATTGATTTAGCGAAACAAGTAGAGTCAGTAGGACTATCCAAAGCTACGGCAAAACAACAGTCCGACGGCGTGACTATCAGCAAATCAAGAGGCAGTCGCGCTTACGCAACTACAGACGGTTTTAATCAAGCCTATTGTGCAACTCAGAACAGTATAAGTTCGATAATGATTGCAAGCGACACATCAGGCAAAATGCAAAAGGGATACTATTATTCGAGCAATAGAGATCCTGAACTTTTGGAGAGTGCCGATCACATTGGCGCTATGGCAGCAACTCGCACCGAACAAAAGCTCGGCGCTAAAAAGATCTCTACGCAACGACTGCCAATAGTATTCTCCTCTCGGGTGGCCCCTGGACTTATCGGTCACTTACTGTCGGCCCTTTCCGGGAAGTCACAGTATGAAAAAACGTCATTCTTAAATGACAGCCTCGGAAAAAAAATTCTACCAAGTTTTGTCTCTATTAGTGAAAAACCACACATCATTGGAGGACTAGCTAGTACCAATTATGATTCAGAAGGTGTAACGACGTACAACAAAGAAATTGTGACTAACGGAGAAATTTCCCATTATATTTTAGACGGCTATTCTGCGAGAAAACTAGACATGGAACCTACTGGTAATTCTGGTGGGGTCACCAACATCCGCATAAGTCATAATGACCAAAGCCTTGCCCAAATGATTTCTCCTATCTCCAAAGGACTACTAGTAACTGAATTAATGGGTTTCGGGGTCAATAACGTGACTGGTGACTATTCTAGGGGAGCGACGGGATTTCTCATAGATGACGGGGAAATTAGTCATCCCGTAGAAGAAGTCACTATTGCAGGGAACCTATTAGGAATGCTTGCAGATATAATTGCCATCGGCAATGACGCCGAAACAAATAACTCTGTGCAAATAGGTTCTATTTTAATAAAAGAAATGACCGTTGCAGGTAACTAAAGGTATTCGAGTAACAACGGGGCATATCGAAATCCAGAAGACTAATTAAACCCCGCACTATAGAGTTGCGAATATAAAGTGTTATCGGAGAGCATTTCGTCATGCGTACCAATACCACTAACGCGACCACTATCTACCACCATAATTTGATCAGCCTCAACAATAGTTGATAGGCGATGAGCAACTATAAAAGTGGTACGACCACTTTTAAGACTTCTCAGTGCGGTTTGTACCAAACGCTCAGACTTGTTATCAAGCGCTGCAGTGGCCTCGTCCATGATTAATATTGGGGCATCTTTAAGAAAGGCGCGAGCTATAGCAATACGCTGTCGCTGTCCGCCAGACAGGCGAACACCATTATCGCCAACAATGGTGTCTAAGCCGTCAGGTAATAGGTCGGCAAAAATACTTACTTGCGCTCTTTCAGCGGCGGTAGCTATCTGATCGGGTGAGAAGGCTGTCTGAGATCCGTACGCAATGTTGTTGTAAATCGTATCATTAAACAAAACGATATTTTGACTAACATAACTCATATTATGCCTTACGCACTCTAAGCTATAAGAACTAAGGTCTTTTCCATCGACATGTATCGTTCCCCTAGTAGGAGAGTAAAAACGAGGCAAGAGATTCACAATACTTGTTTTCCCCGCACCCGAACGGCCAACAATCGCCCATGTTTCGCCGGGCCGAACGCTCATAGAAATATCGAATAAAACTTCCTTGTCATCATAAGTTAAATAAACATTTGAAAACTCTATCGCCCCCTCGAATCGGATAGTTTTTGCGCTAGTATCAATTTCAATTGGAGTATCAAGTAAAATAAAAACTGATTCTGCCGCTGCAATACCTCGTTGCAAAAATTCATTAACTCCAGCTAAACGCTTGATCGGAGGTAAGAGTAAAGCAGTCGCCGTAAAAAATGCGACAAAATCACCTTTTGTCATTCCAGAAACCGCCTGCTCTCTTAACGCGATCGCAATAAGAACAGCCACTGCCGACGCAACAATCAGCTGAATCACTGGAACTATCATGGCGCTCGTTCTTATAACTTTCATCTGAAATTTACGTGCTTGGTTAGCGGCATGAGAAAACCGACCTTGTTCATAGTAATAACTATTAAAAAGCTTAATCTCCCGTTGCCCTCTAATAGACTCAGACACAGAATTGTTTAGCTCACCCACCGACTCTTGTAAGCGGTGACTCATCAGCCTCATGCGCTTTGAGACACTTTTAATTACTATCGCGATGATAGGGCCAAAAACTAATAGCATGATCGCGAGTCGCCAATTCAAAAAAGTGAGATACCCTAAAAGTACAATTACTACGGTAAAGTCTTTCACCAACACTGTGACAACTTTCGTTGCCGCATCCGCCACCTGTGTGACGTCGAACGTAAATTTGGAAATCAAAACTCCAGAACTACGTTTATCAAAATAAGTCACCGGCAATCTAATAAGGACATCGAACATCTTGGTGCGAATGTCGTAAATCACTCTCTGAGCAACCCAGTTGAGCGCCACAGTAGCTAAATAGCTGAGTAGCCCACGGAAAAGAAATAGGCACACTAACAATATTGGGATAAGCATTAACTTGTCTGGCGCAGACAAGTCAAAGTCAGAGTCTATTATCGGTTTTAACAATGCGGGCAAAACCCACTCAGTCGAAGCCAGTAAAAACATGGACACAACAGAGAGAGCAAAAATTTTCCAGTGAGGAATAACTTGTATAATCAGGCGTTTATAAGTCTGCCAACTTTTCGATTCGAGGCCTAACATTTGGTCATTACTCTTCTGTATGCAAAATATTTACGTCGATGATAAAGCAATTTAGTTAAATGAATATCAATTTCTTCGTTTCATCCACGTTGCTAAGCAAGCAATAATGGCGCTATTAGTTAATTGATCAACAACTAAAGATGGTTTAGTAAAGCCGTCCTTTTGTACTTTACCTGCCAATCTTTGCCCCAAAACAAGAGTCTGGGCGTCATACAGACCCGGCAAACGTTCTTCTTTGATTTTTCTAAGAATAGCAGACAAAATTGCCCCGCTTGTAACTAGAATCACATCTGGAGTGCTAATCCCTGCTCGCTCGAGTTGAGGCGCTATCGGCTTCTCTGATATTCGTCGGATATAACATTCACAATAATCAACCTTACAACCGGTTTCTCGCAAGGTGGAGGCTAAGAGCTCGCGACCTTTCGTAGCTCGAAATACTAAAACCCTCTTTTTATTCGAAATCACTTCTTTAAAGGTAGAGCTGTCGAGTAAGCCTTCAGAGTTATAAATTTTGTCCGGCGTAATTGGATGCTTAAGGCCAGCATCCACCAAGGCTTGGGCCGTTCTTGGCCCAATCGCAAAAATTGTTTTATTTTTTAAAGAAACGCCGCTTTCATGAACTAGAGGAAGACCGAAGCGTACTGCATTTTTACTCACAAAGACGGCGCAATCAAAATCGTTTTTTATTACACCAACTGACTTATGGCCAATTTCCATAATTTCAATCATTGGCGTCACTACTGGTAACGCATTTACCATCCGAAGCGCCGACGCCAGAGCCTCGCTAGTTTCGGCAGGGCGAGTAACTAAAACGGAAAGATTATGCAACATACGCAGCTTGTCCATTTAAAAATCAATTAAATCAATTTTAGTAACTCGTCGGCCCCAGCTTCACGCATCAGTCGTCCCAACTCGTTTCCAACCTCTTCAGGCTCCCGCAGTGAACCAAATGTATTTTTACGAATAATTTTCCTGCCATCAGGCGAAGCTACTATGCCCTTTAACATCAAGTTATCTCCTTGAGTCTGAGCGAGAGCTCCTATCGCGGACTGACAAGTACCGTTCAAGTACCTGCTAAAGGCTCGTTCAGCAAAAACCTCTTGCGCGGATAAATCATTATTTAAACTACTGACAAGATTTCGCAATTTTTGGTCTTGTGTGAGTGCCTCTATGCCTATGGCGCCCTGACCAACCGCGGGCATTACCTCACCAACACTCAAGCCATGAGCTGCAGAGTCATATAGCCCTAAGCGTCTAAGCCCAGCCGATGCCAGCACTATAGCGTCAAAATCACCGTTTTTTTGTTTCTCAATCCGGGTAGGCACATTTCCACGCAGATCTCGAATCAATAGATCCGGCCGAAGCGCCAATAATTGACTTTTTCGTCGTAGACTTGATGTGCCAACTACCGCACCTACTGGAAGGCTTTCGAGATCATATCCCTTTTGAGACAATAGAACGTCTCGGTAATCTTCTCGTTCTAATATAGCCATAATAGAAAACTGATCGGGCAATTGGTTAGGAATGTCTTTCATAGAATGAACCGCGATATCCGCTCGCCCATCCAATATGGCAACTTCTAATTCTTTGATAAACAGTGATTTTCCCCCAATCTTAGATAATGGGGTGTCGATTTTAAGATCTCCCTCGGTGACTACTTTAACCAGTTCCACCTGAAGGTTTGGTTCACGTTCTCTCAGCAATGATGCCACGAGATTACTTTGCCAAATAGCTAGCTGGCTAGTCCGAGTGGCAATCCGTATTTGAAACTGATCATTCAAGTCGTGATATCCTTGTGTAAAAAATGCCTATAATAGATTTGATTTTGTACATAATAACGCACATGTTAATTCAAAAATTGATTAGCCGCGAAATTGAATCTCTTGTTATGAATGACATCAACTGACATAGACACCCGAACAAGTACCTAGAGCCAAAAATATGAAAAAACGTCTTGGGGTTATTATGGACCCGATATCAAGCATCAAGCCTTATAAAGATACGACACTAGCACTGCTACTAGCTGCCCAAGAGTTTGAGTTTGAAATTCTTTATATGGAGTTATCGCATCTATCCGTGCTAGACGGTTCAGCTATAGCTGATACCCGAATAATCAAACTATTCGACTCTAATGACAAATGGTTTGAATTCTTAGACGACGGACCTAGCAGCACCAAATTATCGGATATCGATTGTATAATTATGCGTAAAGATCCTCCATTTGACATGGAGTACGTTTTCGCAACATACATTTTAGAGCTAGCTCAGTCACAAGGTGCTTTTGTAGTCAACAACCCTCGTTCAATAAGAGACTGTAACGAAAAACTATTCACGGCATGGTTTCCAGAACTCTGTCCTCCCACATTAGTTACTCGAAGTCACAGTCAGCTAAGAGACTTCCTCCAGCTTCACAACGATATTGTCGTCAAACCGCTTGATGGTATGGGGGGTACCTCAGTTTTTCGAATTAAACCTGGTGACTCTAACGCAGGGGTAATATTCGAAACGCTAACAAAGCTTGAAAGTAATTATTGTATGGCCCAAAAGTACCTGCCAGCTATCCTAGAAGGCGATAAACGAGTTCTGATGGTTAATGGTAAACCTATCCCATTTTCTCTTGCGAGAATACCTGCTGCTGGCGAGCTAAGAGGCAACTTAGCAGCCGGAGGTCGCGGAGTACCGCAGCCATTATCAGAAAGTGACCTAAAAATTTGTGAGCGTGTATCTGAAGAACTTGTCCAACGAGGGTTGCTGTTCGTTGGCTTGGATATCATAGGCGACCAATTAACTGAGATAAACGTGACTAGTCCCACCTGCGCTCGTGAAATCGACCTTAATTTGGATGAAAGTGTAGGCACCATATTTATGGAAGCACTAAAAAGTCATTTACAGGTCTGAAGGCCAATAAATGCAACTAAGTAAATACGATACCCCTATCAGTCGAACTATTGAAGCGAACACCGGTAATAGACTCACTTTTACTTTAGTAATCGCTTTCATTTTTCATGCAATGCTAACCATTGGAATAAATCCAACGATAAGTGAAACTGCTAGGCAGTCAACGTCTCCAATTCAAGTAAACCTTGTGCCAGAGCATGTTGATAAACCGCAAGGTCAAAAGCTCCTAAAAGAAGATACAGGAATCAAATCTGCGCCTATGCCACAGCCTATCCCATCGCCTGAAAAAATAAATCACAGCAAAAACCAAGAAGCTCCGTCATTAAAAATCCCTATCGCAAAAAAAAATGCGCTAGTCCCCAATGCTAAACAACTAATCAATCGTGCTTTGGCTATGGCAAGTTCAACGGGCGAAATACAAAGTGAACTGAAATCGGACAAACATAAAGTACGACACAAATATATCAGTGTAAACACTAAAGACTACAAATATGCGGCCTATATGGAAGCCTGGCGTGCTAAAGTAGAGCGAATCGGAAATATGAATTATCCAAATAAGGCTAGAGAAAAAGAGTTGTCCGGAAACCTTTCACTAGATGTTTCTTTAAGACAAGACGGCACAGTCAAGGAAATCAATATCCGCCGCTCATCAGGACACAAGGTACTCGATGAGGCGGCTATCGAAATAGTCAAATTAGCAGCACCTTTTGCGCCGTTTCCGAATTCTATTAAGAAGGAAGTAGATATATTGCATGTCACTCGAACGTGGAAATTTGTCAATGATCAAAATTTTTCGACCCAATAGGTTTTACCGTCTTTATCTTTATATCGAGCCCTACTAATGAACAGAGATAAATTTTTCAGGGCTAAATATGAGATCGTCAAATGACTAAAATAGCTTTAGGTTTCGATTATGGAGAAAAACGAATAGGGATCGCAGTCGGTCAAACCTTGACGCGAAGTGCAAGCGCTATAAAAACTATAACGACGACGAATAAAAAAATTGACTGGAACTCTATTACGATTTTAGTCAAAGAATGGTCTCCAGAAATATTCGTGTTGGGACGGCCGAGCTTAAAAAGTGGACATGAGCATAACCTAACACGCGAGATCGAGAAGTTTTCCCGCCGACTAACAGGACGCTATCAACGACCAGTCGAGTTTATAGATGAAAGACTTTCCTCCAGAGCTGCGGTAGACTATGTGCTAGAGGTCCATCACGCGGGATTAGATGCGGTTGCTGCAAAGCTGATTCTAGAGACCTGGCTCCAGGAACAGTCGGTCAAATAGCTATGAAAAATATACCAGCACTAGATACTGAAGAACTCATAAAAAGTATCGCCAGACAAACCCGTGCTTTGTTGGATGGGCTATCGTCGTCGAATACCTGTTTCGTAGGAATCCATACCGGGGGAGTTTGGTTAGCCCACCGTATTTGTCGAGATCTCGGTCTTTCAAATATGATAGGAGAGCTGAATATAGCCTTTTATAGAGACGATTTTAGTAAACTAGGAGTTCATCCGACAGTAGAACCCTCACAAATCCCTTTCGATATAAATGATAAGCATGTGATCTTAGTTGACGATATCCTACACACTGGTAGAACAGTCAGAGCTGCGATGAATGAGCTTTTCGACTTTGGGCGACCTTTATCGATTAACCTGGTTGTACTGGTCGATCGCAATGGAAGAGAGTTGCCCATCGCCCCAAATATATGCGGGGCATCAGTCTCACTAAAAGAACAAGAACATGTTAAACTACGCGGACCGAAGCCTTTGCGACTTGAGATGAGCAAAAATTCTTGAAAAAAAGAGCGTCATATATTCGCTTGAAGGAAAGTAGCCAAAAGCGTTTGAGGCCGGTGTTGATTTAATGGACTCGCAAAATATCCAATTAGATCAGACCGGCAAGTTAAAACACTTCCTATCCATAGATGGTCTTTCGAAAGATCTTATAACAACGATACTGGATCACGCTGAGACCTTCACTAGCGTGAGTGAACGTTCCTCGAAGAAAGTCCCAATCTTGCGAGGTAAGACAGTTGTCAATCTTTTTTTCGAGTCGAGTACCAGGACAAGGACCACATTTGAACTTGCGGCCAAGCGACTATCTGCAGATGTGATGAATATCAATCTTGAATCGAGCGCCACAAAGAAGGGAGAATCCTTATCTGATACCCTGAAAACTTTAGAAGCTATGCAAGCCGACATGTTCGTCGTCAGACACCAGGATAGCGGGGCTGCTGAATTCATTGCCCGTCAAGTTGCGCAAAACATAAGCGTGATAAACGCTGGAGATGGAAGCCACTCTCACCCAACTCAAGCGATGTTAGATATGTTTACTATCCGTAAACATAAAAAAACATTTGAGCAGCTGCGGGTTGCTATCGTTGGCGATATCGCACATTCGAGAGTAGCGCGATCGGAAATCCATGCTCTC
>Ga0315330_10000361_pt1 | contig 27630 bp, 28 predicted proteins | sample M140m34915metaG_FD_203453 | JGI IMG/M metagenome (GOLD analysis project Ga0315330, IMG submission 203453) | Ammonia-oxidizing marine archaeal communities from Monterey Bay, California, United States - M1 40m 34915 | ecosystem: Environmental > Aquatic > Marine > Intertidal zone | place: USA...
TCGGGAATCTGCAGAAGATTGTATAGAAGATTTGAGAGATGCTAAAGGAGATATTATTGAACCTAGATTCGGGTTTTTCCGACTTTTAAAATAATAATACTATTCATCACTCTTGATAAATTTCTCGGACTCTTTCATTTTTATCTTTATTCTTTCTATGACTGGTTTCACTTCATATTGTAGTTCTTTTTTATCCTCTTTCGTTATATTTATTGAACCGCCTTTATTCTCTGCTATATCTGTTGCAACCATCAATAATCTTTCTTTTACTTTATATTCCTTTATTGGCCATCCTCTTCTTTCTACCAATCTAATTAAAAGATCTTTTTCTAAACTACTCCATTCTCCTCCATATTCTCTTAGTATCGTACTTACTATTCTTTCTAATTCCGGTATTCTAGCTTGAATGGCCAATAAATGACCTTGAATTATTGAACTCTCTTTATCAATGTTAATAATCATCATTTCTCTAGCATCTTCTAAATATGCTTTAGAAAAATCTTCTTTAATTTCTTCAAATTCGATATTTTCTCCTATCTCTTCTGTATGCTCTTTTTTCACATTTAAGTCAATTACTTGTACTCCATTCCTATGTAGACTTCGTTTAATTCTCCCCCAACCTTTAGATTGATTTGTTAAAACTCCAGCAACTCTCCCCATCAATACCGTTCTTGTCCCGCTTACTGGCATTTCGAGTTTACGGCATAATTCATACAAAGTTTCTTTATCCATTTCTACTAATCTTTCTATGGTCATTCTTCTCGAGTCAAAATTAAGGTGTAGCCATAATCTTCTTCGCCGCTCTTTATGTGAGCCAGATGATTTTATACCAAAAATCTTCAATATTTCTCCTAATTCAACATGGGCAGTTCCTTGAATTCCCTCCCAACTGAGATCGATTTCAGATAATATTTTTTGTTTTATTATTCTTGCTCTCAGAACTTCCACCGAGCCACTTTTCTGGATTCCCTTACTTTCAGCAATTTTCCTCAACTCAACTAAACTACTTTTGTAAAGTAAATCCAGCATTGGTAAATCTATATTCAGTATTACTCCTCAAGTCCTCGCCGTATGTCTTAACTGATATTGGTTACGCTAATAATCAAATTAATTGTTATTTTTTCCGGTGATGTCATTCCCATCGTCATTCCTCTAAATTAATGAATGCTGTTGCCAAATTATCATAATAAGAGTCCTTAGGGACATCTTGTGAGACTTCTCTTAACAACACTTCCCAATCTCTAATTAGAGAAATCGTTGCCCATTCAAAGTTTGAATATGGTATTATTCTGTGAATGCCTACTGTCCTCTTTCCATTTTTAGAGATTTTTTCAATCTTAACTTCCACATGAACTTCGGAATCTAAAACTTCTCCTTCGGGATTATGACAGGCCTGTTCCATTGTCAAATCTTTGTATCTTTCAGCCTCTTCCATTAATGATTTAACTTTCCTGTGCCTTACTAAAATAGATGTATTTGATAATTCTTCATGATCTAAACTACCTATAATTTGATTTTGTACCCACCAGATGGTTTCTCCTTCCTTTTCAGTAATCCTTTTTATCAATGATTTTGGTGAACTTTTCCTTGTCAATAATATTATCAAATCTGAGTAAGGAACTGGTAAAAATCGATTCCCTCCTCCATCTTTAGGATCTGGGAGTAATGTATGCCTTCTACCATTTAACTTGAGTTTTTCAAATATTTCTTTAGATGTAATGAAACCATCTATTCTCCCCATTCGTCTTTCTTCCTCCATCCATCCAACTCTTTCAATTTGATTTGAATATTTTTTTTCAAAATTATTAATTGATTGATATGCATCAATACTGAGCACGCGTAAATCACCCCTCGCTCTTCTCAACTGCCTCCTAATTATTTTTTGATCACATAGAATTATTGCTGATTTAGGCTGATAATCAATCTTATTTTCAGAAATCAATAACATATTCGGCCTCCTTGGAGTGATTGCACCCGAAACATGACATTCATATTGAAGCATCTCTAATTCTTTCCCATGAAGTTCTTGACCTGTCATGGCAATAATATCATATTCTCCTTCACTTAAACCTTTGATAAATAGTGAAAAATCTGAATTTTTTGTAATTATTTTTTCAAAATCACTAAATTCTTCCAATTCTAGTAGATTATTTACATGTTTTGTAATGTCACAATGTGGAGTGTCCAAAGTAACAATTTTTATTTTGTCTTTCATGGCAACCACTTCAGGAGAGGGAGTACACACTGTACCCGTTTAATCCGCATACACACTTGTTGATATATGCGACCCCTACTAGTCATAGCGAAGTGCATGGAAACAGAGTATTTTGTTAATCCCAATTTATCTATAATCAAAGATCGTTTCGATGATGCTTTAGAAGAACTAGTTTTGGAAAAACTATCGGGTGATGAAGCACCAGCAATGTCTTTAGCGAGAGATATATTACTTTCTGGAGGAAAAAGATTCCGTCCCGTACTAGCATTATTGGCACATGAAGCTGCAGGTGGTGATGGCGACTCCAAAATTATGGATTTAGCACTTGCATCAGAAATAATTCATACTGCTACTTTGATTCATGATGATATTTACGACCAATCAAAAACTAGGAGAGGTATGCCCACTTTACACACTAGTCATGATTTGTCTCACGCAATTATTGCCGGAGATTATTTGTTTGTAATTGGTTTTTCATTAGGAGGAAGATATGATAATATAATAGTGGAAAAAATTGGTAAATCTGCCGCTAATTTAGCATCTGGGGAGTTATTACAATTTGAGCATATAGGGAATTTTAGTACTACTCCAGAAGACTATTATGCTATTGTCGATGGAAAGACAGCAGGACCATTTGCTGCAGCATGTGCTTGTGCTGGAATTATTGCAGGCGCCAATAATGAGATTATTGGGGCGTTAGAAGATTTCGGTATTGAAATAGGCCGTGCATTCCAACTAGTTGATGATCTCTTGGATCTTACTGGCAAACCTTCAATGGGCAAACCAAGAGGAACAGATGTATATGATGGTAAAATGACATTACCTTTAATTCATGCTTTGACGTTACTTTATGGTCCTGAGAGGGAGCAATTAGAAGATATTCTGAATAATTTTTCTGATGATAGGTGGCAGGAATTAACAGTACTTTTGAATAAATCAAATTCATTAATGTATGTAAAACAATTAATAAAAAATCATATCAATAGAGCTATAGTCAGTTTAGAAAAACTTCCTGATTCTGATGCTAAGAATATGATGATGGAGATAGCAATAGATTCACAAAATAGAAAATTATAAATTATTTCAAAAGCTAATGGTGATATGCTGTGAACAAAGATAAACTTTGGGACTTAATTATAATTGGAGGAGGACCAGCAGGAAGTACAACTGCTAGGTTTGCAGCAAAAAATGGCCTTAGTGTATTGGTTATTGATGGCCGCGATTCAATAGGTGAACCACTTCAATGTGGAGAATTAGTTCCATCAAATAATGAGATGAAAAGATTATGTCCAAATGTTCCAGATATAGATGAACTTTTCAAAACACCAAAAAATGCAATTTCTCAGTATACAAAAGAAATGCATCTAATTCCTCCTTCTGGCAAACCTCTAAAGTATAATTTTGAAGGTTTAATGTTAAACAGAGTTAAACATGATCAAGAATTAGTGCGTCTTGCAAAATTTAATGGAGCCGAGTTTCTCACCGGAATAAGAGTCCAAGATATTGAAGATAATTCCGTCATCTTGAAAGATGGTTCTATAATTAATGCTAAGATAATAGTAGGAGCAGGTGGTCACAATGATCCATTGAGGAAGAAACATTGGAAAGCCAAATCTCTCAACATCCCTGTTAAGTTCGTTCTTATGGATGGTGTATTTTCCAATGCGGTTGAACTACACTTTGGTTCTGTTGCTCCAGGAGGTTATGCATGGGTATTCCCTAAAGAAGGAGGAGCAAACATAGGTTTGGGAATTCAAAGAAAATTTGCAAAAGGACAAAGTTTGAACATATTTGCAGATAATTTCTTTTCCAAATATAAAGGAAAAATTAGTTTTGAAGGAGCAGGTTCATTGCCTATGTCTGGCTCAATCAAAACCTTTGTAAAAAATAATTACGTACTTGTTGGTGATTCAGCCGGAATGGTATTGCCTTCAAACGGAGCAGGTATAACAATCGCCATGATAGGAGGCAGGATAGCTGGTCAAGTAATTTCAGAACATATAAAAAATGGCACTCCTTTGTCAGAATATGAAAAAAGATGGGAATATCAGATGGGCAAAGTAATGCGAAATTCTCAAAGATCATTTAAGTTAGGCAGCATTCTTTTCAGATTTCCAGATTGGTTCATAAACATCGTTTTCAATAGGTTGACTAAACCGTTTATATGGAAAGCCATTACTTGCAGGCCATTACTCAGATTTTTCTGATTCCGGTACTTTTCCTGACCATATTGTCGCCATTCCTGGAAAAATGACCTTTCCTTTTACATTTTCAAAACCTTCTTCTAACATCATTTTTGTATATTTTCTTGTTGTTCCAAAATTGATGTAAGTTTTTGTAAGCCATTTCCATGGGTGTTCTTTTTGTTTGCACACTATTCTTGCATAAGTTCCTACCCAATATTTCATCCAAAAATGGCCTAAAAGACCATGAAAATAATTAATTTTAGCTGGATCAACTATTATTAATTCTCCTCCCGGTTTTAAGACACGTCTAACTTCGGATAGTCCTTTCCTTTTATCGAACCAATCTCTAAAGGAGAAAAGTGTACATACGGTATCAAAATAATTATCTTCAAATGGTAGTTGTTCAGCTTTCCCTTCAACGAATTTAGCCTCCTTATCTCCCCTTTTGGATCGCTTATCTCTAACACGTATTTTTGCGATTCTTAACATTTCAGGTATGGGATCTAAACACACTAAATCTTTGCCCTCAACATCTTCAGCAAAACTTCCTGGGCCACATCCTATTTCCAATATCAAACCCTCATCGGGTAGTTTCTCTCTAACCATTCTCCTCCATCTTGAAACCTGTCCAAGTGTTGCAAAATTGTTAATTTTATCATAAACTGGAATCGTCGCTTCAAGATTATTTTGAAGTTCTTGCCAATCTTCTTGACCAATGACTTCAGAGTCCATATTCTTACCGCGAAGCAACAAGTATATGGTAAGTACTGGTACAAAAGTCACACACTTGAAAAATTAATTCAACTCTAGTATCGGTTATTATCATAAACTAAATTTATGTGCGATACACATTCTGGTGCAGAGTATGGTAAGAGAAAAAGTTCTACGTGCGATAAAAGATGCCGAAAAAACCGCTTCCGAAACTATTTCTAATGCAAAGAAAGAAGCCGCATCAATAGTTTCTCAAGCCCGTCAAAATGCATCTGAAATATTGAACACTGAACGCTCAAACTCGGAATCCTCTAATCAAAATTTGATTAATAAAGCACGCGAAAGTGCAAACTCCGAAGCAAAATTAGTTTCAGATGATGGAAATATAGCGCAACAACATCTTCATGAATCAGGTAAGAAAAATCGTGCTAAAGCAGAGAAGATAGTAATTGACGCTTTCAAAAAATAAATTTCATTCTCGGAGGCGAAAATTATGTCACAAGTCCATACTCAACAAATGGGGCGTTTAATCGCAGCCGGAAGTAAGGATAAGATAGATGAAGTGATTGATTGTTTAGCAAATCTTAACGCTCTTCATTTTATAGAATATGATGGCTTGGAGGATGGTTTCAATTTAGGATCTCCAAAAGATGATGCAGAAACAGTGGGTAGGCGATTAAACAAACTCCGCTCTGCCGCTTCAATTGTTGAAGGAAAAAGCCCTAAAACACCTGTTCCTGTAAAGAAGGTCCGTTCTGAACTAGACACTTCATTGCCGAATGCAGTCGAATCATTACTTGAAAAAAGTACAAAGTTAGATTCTATAGACAACCAAATTTCTTCTTTAACAGAAGATAAAATATTTTTAGAACTAATTTCTTCTTTAGGTTTGGAAGTAGAGTTACTATCTGGTTACAATAATATTTCTTCATTTATAGGGACAGTCATAGATTTAGAACCATTAAAAAATATTGATTATCACAACCTTCTTTTTACTGGTTCTCCAAATAAAGTGAATGTGGCAGCATTATTTGTAAAAAATAGTGATTCAGGCAAAACTCAATCATTACTGAATTCTTGCGGTTTTCAGGCAATTAGTATTCAAGAAAATTTACAAGGAAATCCTTCAGATTTACTTTCAGAAGCGATCGATAAATTAAATGTTTTACAATCTGAAAAAACTTCAATAGAAAATGATTTACAAATGTGGAATAATAAATTTGGAGAATCTCTTACATGTGGTTTAGAATTACTAGAAAGAGAACATGATATTTTAACAGCCCCTGTCAAAATAGCAGTTTCCGATCATGCCTTTTTCATAGATGGATGGATTGAAATGTCTAGATCTGAAGAGGTTAAGAAAGCTCTTTCTGAATGTTGTATTTTTATCGATGTAACGCCATTTAAAATCAAAGCCGGAGAAGGAGGGCATGGACACTCTGATCACTCTCATAATCAAGAGATGCCTCCGATTGCATACCAAAATAGAAATTTCTCAAAACCAATGGAATTACTTACCGATGCAGTTGGTAGGCCAGCATATGGTCGTATCGATCCTACTTTATTCATGTTTGTTACTTATCCAATATTCTTTGGGATGATGCTGGGAGATATGGCATATGGTTTGATTACTATTTCTTTAGGTGCTTTCATCATGGGTCGAGCAGGAACTAATGATTTAATGAGTTTAGGTGGTAAATTCCTTGTATATATTGGCTTAGGGACACTCGCATTTGGCTATTTATATGCCGAATTTGCAGGATGGGAAATTTTCCCTCATGGACATAGTAATCCAGCCGAAGCACTTTCTATACTGTACCCTCCGGTAGATAGTCATGGTTCTGTATGGCACGACTCATATCCATTTGGTATAGAACTGGCTTATCCATTCCACAGAGTTACTTTAGTTGAAGATTACGGAAATCTTGAACATCTAGTAATTCTGACTATTTATTTAGGACTAATTCATATCCTATTCGGTCGTTTGATAGGTTTCCGAGATGTTATGTTTTATGGTACAGATCATGGACACATCGGAGTAGCTGCAGCATTTTTTGAGCATGGAGTATGGATTATATTATTAATCGGAGGCTTCCTCTTTTCCTATGGTTTTTTAGGCCCTAGTGAAGCAGGATACATGATGATTCCAGGGATGTTAATAGCAATTTCAGCTGTTATAATGTTGATTTGGACATTATTCAACTACCATGGAATACCATTTTCCATTAGTTTAATTCTTGCCCCAATTGAGGCAATTGGGATGATGCCCTCTGTCATTTCATATGTTCGACTTTTTGCAGTGGGAGTAGTAGGAGTCAAAATTGCAGAAACAGGAAATGTCAAACTTTTCGAACCAATGGCCCATGCTATTGAACACAGTGAATTTTTGGTAGTTCCATTTTTACTAGTGGGCTGGTTATCGGTACAATTCTTTGCATGGGGACTAGGAGTTTTCAGTCCAAATATTCATGCAGCAAGACTTCATTTCGTAGAATGGATGAGGCAATATTATGATTCTAGCGGAGAGAAATTTACGCCCTTTGGCTTCCGCTCACGTCATGTGGAGGTCGAGTGATATCATATTCCAAGCAAAATGCTTAGAAAAAAGGAGGAAAAAAAATGAATAATAAAAATAAAATGAGAGGAATAAGTGTACTATTGACATTGTCATCTATTGTGATGATTGCATCAAGTGTACAGGCTGAAGCAAATGAATATACAGTAGATGCATATGCAAATTTAGGTGCAGGAATAGCTCTAGGTTTAGCAGGTATTGGAACAGGTTTGAGCCAAGGACCAATAGGAGCAGCGGCTGTTGGAATGATTGCTGAAGACAGTAGTAAGTTCGTTAACGGACTAATCTTTACTGCACTGCCAGAAACAATCGTACTTTTCGGATTTCTCGCACTATTCCTGCTCTAAGCAGGTAAAGGGAATTATCTGTAATCATTATGAGGTATGATGGATGACATTAGATGCATTAGCAAATGAAATTGATACACAGGCCAAGGCCGAAGCCAAGTCTATTATCGATGCAGCAAAAGTACAAGCTAAGGAAATTGAAGATGAAGCAAAAGCTGAAGCACAATCCCTTTCTTCAGAAATGCAAACTCGTGCCGAGAGAGAAAGTGCCCAACTTTCTGTAGAAGTTGTTGCGTCTGCCAAACAGGCTAACCAAAAACATCTTTTAATAGCACAGAGAGAGGAATTAGATGAAACGTGGGATTCGATAAAGAAATCTGTTTCATCCCCCAATCTTGAAGGCCGTTCTGCTATTTTGAAGTCTCTTTTATCTGAAGCAAATAAATCAGGTAAAGGGATGTTATTAAGGCCAGTTTCTATTGATCGGAAGGAATTAGAAAAGGGGAATTTTAGTTTAGGAGAAGATATCGAGGGCTTAGGTGGTTTCGTACTCGAATCCAAAGACGGATCTATTGTACTCGACTATAGATTTGATAGCCGCCTAGAAAAAGCATGGCAAGAAAATTTAGGCCTAGTTAATGAGACTTTATTTGGTAATTAAGTGGTGTTTTTATGGTAAGAGTGGTTAGCGGAAGATCAAACATATACAATGCTGCAGCACGTGCTAAAGCACGCAAAGCATCTTTGATTGATTCTACCAGAATGCTACAATTACTTCAATTAGGTCCTGAATCAATAGGAGCAAGTATTGGCGAGTTAGGATATAGAAATGAAATGGATATTTATGCATCTAGAATGAACGGCGCAGATGCCGTAGAAGCCGCTTTGGTACACAATTTAGACAATGATTTATCTGAAATTCTTAGATTTTGTCAAGGCCCACTAAAGTCCATTGTATCAATTTACATTGAGCGTTTTTCTTATGAAAAGGCAAAAACTGTACTCCGTTCGGTTAATGGAGGGTGTTCGGATGATTTAATTGAATCTCAGATATTACCTTCAGAAAATCCAATGAATACTATTTGGCTCGATATCGTAAGAAATACTGAAACTGTTGCAGAGGCAGCCAACGCAATGTCAGGAACAGAGTGGGGCAAGGAATTGTTGAAATTGGAAGGCACTAATCCATCTCTTGAAGAGATGGAAGACGCTCTTGATAGACAATACTATGCCAATGCATTAAAAATATCCAAATCAAAAGATTCCAATATACAATTAATGAAATATATTAGAACTGAAATAGATCATCGTAACATAATTAATCAATTTCGTGAATTACGCCAGAATATTTCTCCAGAAAAGCGTACACAAATGATAATTCCGGGTGGTAGGATTCAACAATCCGTTATGGTACAAGCTTCACAGGCAACCACACAAGAATCTTTACTAGATATACTTAGGAGAAGTATTTATTTCGATGATGAAGGCTTTGATGAAGCATTAATTGAATCTAAAAAGACTCAATCTTTAGATTCTATCGCTTCTTTACTTACTCACAAAAGGCATGCAATTTTGAAAAGATTCGCATACCTTAATCCTGTCTCTCCTTTCCCCGTGATATATTATATTGAAAGAAAAGTATTGGAAATACAAAATCTTCGTCTTCTTGTGCGCGGGAAGACGATTGGTCTAACGCCTGAGATTTTAGAAGCGCATATGGATTTTTGAGGTGAATGATATGGAAATAGCAGTTGTTGGTTCTCTCGACTTCACTCTTGGATTCCAGTTAGCGGGAGTTTTGAGATTATACAATCCAAAAGATACCGAAGAGACGATTTCAATAATGAAAGATCTCTTAAATCAAAAAGAAATAGGAGTAATTGTCATTGATAACTCCGATTTATTAGAACTCCCTGAAAGATTACGAATACAACTTTCAGAGAGCATTACTCCCACAGTATTGGGAATAGGTACAGAAGAGGATAATACCCTCAGAGAGTCGATCAAATCGGCACTAGGAGTCGATTTGTGGAAATAAATCCTAGAAAAAAAATAAATGGAAGTGAATTAAAAATGAGTAAAGAAAAAGGAGTAATTTATCGTATTTCTGGTCCAGTAGTAACGGCAATAGGAATATCACCAAGGATGTATGAAGTTGTACGAGTAGGAAATGAAGGTTTGATGGGAGAAGTAATTGAGTTGCATGGTGACCAATCTGTAATTCAAGTATATGAAGAAACTTCAGGAGTTAGGCCAGGAGAGCCCGTTATAAGGACAGGTCAGACATTATCTGTCCAATTAGGACCAGGTCTACTGACAAAAATATATGACGGAATACAAAGACCTCTTCCGGAACTTGAGAAAACAATGGGCGTTTTTATTACTAGAGGAGTAGATGCTGATGGACTTGATTTGGAAAAAAATTGGCAGTTTAAACCTACTTTAAAAAATGGAGATAGTGTTTCTCCAGGAGATATAATAGGAACAGTACAAGAAACCTCTACTATTGAACATAGAGTTATGATACCTCCAGGTATTTCAGGAAAAATAAAGGAAATCAAATCTGGTGAATTTAATGTTACTCAAACGATATGTACATTGGATGATGGAAATGAAATACAAATGATGCAAAAATGGCCAGTAAGAACTCCAAGGCCATTCACAAAAAAGCATGCTCCGGAAGTTCCTTTACAAACAGGCCAGAGAATTCTTGATTTCCTTTTCCCATTGGCGAAAGGAGGGACTGCTGGTATACCGGGTCCTTTTGGTTCAGGAAAAACAGTTACTCAACAACAGTTAGCCAAGTGGTCTGATGCTGATATTGTAGTGTATATTGGATGTGGGGAGAGAGGTAATGAGATGACTGAAGTTCTAGATGAATTCCCTCATCTCATGGATCCAAAAACCGGAGAGGCTCTAATGAATCGTACTACAATGATTGCCAATACTTCTAATATGCCAGTTGCAGCTAGAGAAGCTTCAGTATATACAGGAATAACTATTGCAGAATATTTCCGAGATATGGGCTATGATGTTGCTCTGATGGCTGACTCTACTAGTCGTTGGGCAGAAGCAATGAGAGAAATCTCATCTAGACTTGAAGAAATGCCTGGAGAGGAAGGATATCCTGCATACTTATCTAGTCGTTTAGCAGAATTCTATGAAAGAGCCGGTCGTGTAGAGACACTTTCCGGCGGAGATGGATCAGTTTCTGTCATTGGTGCAGTTTCTCCACCTGGTGGGGACATTTCTGAACCAGTCAGTCAAGGAACTTTGAGAATTGTAAAAGTCTTCTGGGGGCTAGATGCAGGTCTTGCTAGACAACGTCACTTCCCTGCAATTAATTGGCTTAGTTCATATTCATTATATCCTCCTTCACTAGATCAGTGGTATAGGGACAATATAAAGACTGATTTTCCTGAAGTAAGGACTCAAATAAGTTCACTTTTACAAGTAGAAGCAGAGTTACAAGAAATCGTTCAATTAGTTGGTTCTGATGCACTCCCAGTAGATCAACAACTAACCTTGGAAGTAGCTCGTATGATTAGAGAATTCTTCTTACAGCAAAATGCATTCCATGACGTAGATACTTACAGTGATCTAAAACTACAATATACAATGGCTAAAGCTATTCTATCATTCCAGGAAGAATCTAAGAAAGCACTTGCAGGAGGGTCTGCATTAGAAGATGTAGTAAATGTCCCTGCAAGGACGGATTTAATGAGAGGTAGATTCGAGTCTGGTTATGAAGATAGAATAGAAGAAATGCTAGAAGAAATGACTAAACAGATTTCTAATACTATGGAGGCCAACTGAGGAGTGATAAAAATGACTGGAAAAGAATATAGAACAATTACTGATGTAAAAGGACCTTTAGTGTTCCTAAATAAGACTGAGCCCGTTGCCTTTGGAGAAATCGTTGAACTACGACTTTCCGATGGTACCTTGAAAAATGGACAGGTTCTTGACACTTCTGATGATCAAGTCATTGTACAGGTTTTCGAAGGTACTGCTTCAATAGATAAACAAACAGGAATAAAATTCCTTGGAGATGTATTCAAATTACCTGTCAGTAAGGACATGATAGGCAGGATTTTGGATGGCGCAGGAAGGCCTAGAGATGGCGGGCCATCTATAGTCGCGGATGACATGGCAGATATTATTGGTGCTGCAATAAATCCTTACTCAAGACAAAGCCCATCCTCTTTCATTCAAACAGGAATATCAGCCATAGATGCTTGTACTTCACTGGTAAGGGGGCAAAAATTGCCTATATTTAGTGCATCGGGTTTACCGCACAATGACATCGCTCTACAAATAGCAAGGCAGGCAAAATTGGTAGATAGCGATGATGATTTCGTGGTAGTATTTTGTGCAATGGGAATTACAGCAGAAGAATACAATTTCTTCGTCCACGATTTAGAAAGAACAGGTGCTCTTGAAAATGCATGCTTGTTCGTAAATCTCGCAGACGATCCTGCTGTTGAGCGATTAATCACTCCTAGGTTGGCGTTAACTGCTGCAGAATATCTTGCATTTGAGCATGATTATCACGTTTTAGTCATATATACCGACATGACGAATTATTGTGAATCACTACGTCAAATTGGTGCTGCACGTGAAGAAGTTCCAGGTAGACGAGGATATCCTGGTTACATGTATACAGATCTAGCAATGCTATATGAGCGTGCAGGATTAGTTAAGGGGAAGAAAGGGTCAATTACTCAATTCCCTATCTTGACTATGCCGGGAGACGATATTACTCACCCAATACCGGATCTTTCGGGTTATATTACTGAGGGGCAAATAGTGATTTCTCGTGAATTGCACCAGAAAGGAATTTATCCTCCGATAAATGTACTCCCTTCTCTGTCTAGATTAATGAATGCAGGTATTGGGGATGGAAAGACACGCGAAGATCATAAATCCGTTTCTGACCAATTATATGCAGCATATGCTCAAGGTAGAGAGTTAAGAGGTTTGGTTGCTATTGTGGGTGAAGATGCCTTGAATGAACGTGATCTGCAATTACTCAAGTTTGCTGATATTTTCGAAAATCAATTTCTTAGACAAAGTAGGGACGAAGATAGATCTATAGGAGAAGGTACACTTGATTATGCATGGGAATTACTTTCTAATATAGATACCAAATATCTCGTCCGTCTAGATCAAAAATGGATTGACAAATATCATCCAAATGAGAAGAAAAAATAATATTTTAAGAAATTTTGGAGATGAGATAGATGGCACTAGATATTAAGCCCACAAGATCAGAATTAATTAATTTGAAACGTAGGATTAAACAAACTTCCAGTGGATATAATCTTCTAAAAATGAAAAGAGATGGTTTATTTTTTGAATTCAGGACATTACTTGCTGAAATGATTGCTGCAAGAGAAGAACTCGTAGAAACATATAGGGACGCACTAAAATCAATTGCACTGGCTTCTTCAATCGAAGGAGGATTAGCTGTAAAAAGTGCTGCAATAGCTGCAACTTCTGGGCCAGAAGTAATGGTATCTAGGAGGAATATAATGGGTGTTGTAGTACCAAAGGTAGAAGGAACTAATCTTACTACTACTGTTGAAACGAGGCCGACTGGAATAATTGGGGGCTCTCCATATATTGATGAGTCAGCAGATTCTTACTCTATTTTAATCTCAAAAATTGTTAAAGCTGCAGAAATGGAAGCAACATTAAAGAGATTATTGGAAGAGATTGAAGCAACCAAGAGAAGAGTTAACGCTTTAGAATTTGTAGTAATTCCTGAGATGAAAGAAGCTCAGACTTTTATACAATTAAGATTAGAAGAAATGGAAAGGGAAGAAACATTTAGATTAAAACGCTTCAAGAATAAGTGATTTTAATTGAAATAGTGATTATTCTAGTGAGAGGTATCTTATCAGTCAACATTGGCGGAGCATATAAGGAGGCATCTCTTAATGAAAAACCAACAATCCATTTCTATCGATACTGAGACATGGAGTAATCAAGAATTTACTGAAGTCATTGCTTCAAGATATTTTGTATTGGGCCAGGAGACTAATAAACAATCTTCATGGGAAGTTAAAAGTCCAAATGGCATGGAAATCGATGAATGTTTAATTCTTCTAAATAATCATTTAGAATCATTAGGTTTAATAGGTATTTTAACTAGTGAGAGAATACCTGTACTGAGCATAATTAATTTGCCAATTTCTTCGAATGTTTCTAGTTCATTACAGCAATTTCTAATTTGGATTCTCATGTCAGTTTTTCTGACTATAGTTGGTGCTGAATGGCTTGGCATGTATGATGATAGTAATAATATTCTCAATGGCAATACCATCCAACAATCATTATTTTATTTCACATTTCCAATAATCTTTTCATTGTTGTTATGCAGTCATTTAAGGTATCAAATTGCTAAAAATTATGATATTGATAGTGGCCACATAATTCCCATAATATTTCCAATTCTATATCCGACATGGCCTTTTGGTTTAACTGGCATTTTATCTCAAAAAAGGATGGATAATATGCCATTTCCAAATCGTAAAAAACTAGCTGTCATTGAGTCAATACTGCCACTATCTATATTTTTTTTAGGTGCTATTTTTACTATCATCGGCCTCATTATGACTTCAAATGAACCGCCAGACTTAGATGACTCTCCTATAATATTTGATTTAAATCCCTTAACTCAAACTTTCTCTTCATTAATGTTTGAAAACTATGAATTAAAACTACAATGGTTACATCCCATTGGAATAGCAGGGATAGGGCTATCAATGATTGGCTGGATTCTTTTGTTACCTATTCCTGGTTTCCCTGGCGACAGGCTATTGTATTCTCTATTTGGTCCATCTGAAATGTCTAGAGGGCAACTACAAACCTCTTTATTTATCATGTCTCTTGTAATAATGATGTTCACTTTTGCTTTTGTAAATTATTTGCCGTGGCTATTCTTAATTGCTTTTTCCACTTGGCAGAGATTCAGTCCCGAGAATAATATTGTACCATTTATAGTAAATCAAAGTACCGATCTAAGTAATAATTTCAAGTCAAAAATTTCTATCCTACTAGTTTCTGTAATGATTATTGGATTCCCTGGCCTCTCTCCTATTACAACTTTAGAAGAATACGATTCTGGACTGTCAACAAGCAATTGGAAAACAGACTTGGAAATTCCACAATTTGGAGAGGGCAATATCACTTTAGATATTCGTCCAAAGGGGATTATGCCTGTATCTGGATTCTTACAATTTAGTATTGAAGGTAGTCAATCAGAGAATTGGGCAATAAATTCCACTTGTGAATGGTCAAATTTATGTCATTTTAGTAATATAACTCAAAATAATAACCAATTAATAACAATAATGATTTATGCGCCAAATTATTCTTTCGAAGAAAAATTATATCTCAGAATAGTAATTGATGTCAATGACTATGAAGAAGAGCACATGATTTTTTTACATAATAATTTATATTCAGGTCCCGAAAACGTTTTCTGGGAAATTTCTGAAAATACTAATAATCCTATAATTTGTACAAAATTAAATATTATCTCAGGTGAACGAGGTAATTTATCTTTAATTAATCCATTTTGGGATTTTGTAAACTCTTCAATTGTTAATGAAGGACTCAGTGAATTATGTTTAATCGGTCACGAAGGCGCTTTATTCTCTTCAAACGATGTCGATCAACAATTCCGTCGTTATGGGCCGAAGATTCAATTTAATAGAGAAAATAACACTACACTTGAGTGGTTAATGCCAATAGAAAATACCGAACCTATTGTTTATGTTTCTGGTACTGAGTGGACAATCCCCTCTTGGCTAAACTCAGAAAATAAACAATATTCTATTATTTACGGATCTAACCAACCATCTTTTTGTAAGTCCAGTGATGTAGTTACAGAAGTGGAATCAAACTGGACTTTGCCTTTGGAAGAATATACTCCGATAAAATTCTCAAAAGGTGAAGTAGTTAATGGAACAATAATTATTCCTTCTTCAGGTTGGATAATGATATGTGATGGTATTATTCCAATTCATAAGTATGCTATCCAAGAAGGATTGGATATTGTAATTAATCCTGGATCAATTAATAATAGGATAAGTAATAAATCATTTACAGTATCTAATAGAGAAAATTTCTCAATTCCAATCTCCGTAGAATGGTATGGAGATTCAGTTAATGTTGGAGCTTGGGATGCATATAATATACCCGATAATGTCGAACCTTTTGGAGAAATAGAGATAATATTGGATGAAGAATTTAATAATTCTTTATCCTATACATCATGGATTTCTATTGATAAAAATAGTATGATAATACACAATTCTGTAAGGTGTCCAGTAAACGGGTGTTAACATTGAGAATCGCAATTTTAGGCATTGGTTCTATTGGAGGGATGTTACTCGGTGCTCTCGCTGATTCAGGTGCTCAATTAATTGCTGTCTCTAGAGGCTATATGGCATCACAAATTTCAGAAAGAGGTCTAACCTTGAATACTCCAGAAGGTACAGTTGAGCATTTCCCTTCTGAATTATTTACAGTATTCGACAGCGAATCCGGACCTATCCCCCTCCATTTAGCCAATTCTTGTGACTTCGCATTAATTTGTGGAAAAAGCCACTCTACCTCTATTCTAGCCCAAATAGCATCTGAACTATTGTCCGAAGAAGGAATCGCCATAAGTTTACAAAATGGCCTTGGCCATTCTGAATATCTTTCAAAAAAAATCGGGCAAGGAAATGTTTTGGGATGCACAATAACTCATGGTGCTTGGAAAGATATGAATTCAGTACATTGGGCAGGAAGAGGACATATCATTCTTGGTTCATTAGAAGGAAAACCTCCATCTTCTAAAATTAATGATTTTATTTCATTGTTAGAATCTTCTACACTTTCTCCAAAGTGGAGTGAAGATATTAATAAAGAAATCTGGATTAAGTTATTAATCAACATAGCGATAAATCCAATTTGCGCCATAACCGGATTAAGAAACGGAGAAATTTTAATGCAGAAGGATATTTGGACTCAATCTTATTCAACTATGTTGGAAGCATCCATTATCGCCAAAGCGTCGGGTATTGATATAGATGATAATAATTTAATTTCTAAACTTAAATTAATTATTAAATCAACTGAGAAAAATCGTTGTTCAATGTTACAAGATATAATGAATGGGAAAGAAACAGAAATCGATTCACTTTGTGGAGAAATAGTTTCCAAGGGAGAATATTTAGGAATCCAAACACCTCTTAATGCAATGCTATGTGCGTTGATAAAGGGAATTGAAACAAGCTCAAAAGTGCCATAGTCCAATCTGATTATTTCTGACATTTTGGACAGAAAAATGTTGATCTATTTGATTGAACAATTCTTTCTATTATGCCGTTACAAGATTCCTTGAGGCAATTTTCTCCTTCTCTGCCATATACTACAAATGAATTAGGGAAATAGCCCAATGCATCATCTCCGTCAACACCTCTAAAATCTTGCAGCGTTGAACCTCCTGCATCTATCGCCTCTATCATCACTGAATGAATTTCAAAAACTAATTTCTTTATTCTTTTACTGATTCCGTTTTTTCTAACTAATGTTTCAGCCTTTCTCCTTGGTGATATTCCTGCCCTGTTAAGTATTTCGCAAACGTAAATATTTCCCAAACCTGCGATTATCTTCTGATCAAGTAATGCATTTTTTATGGGTATTTTTCTTTTTAATTTATTAGAAAGAATTTCAGGAGTCAATGAGCCAGGCATGGGTTCAGGGCCAATGTTTTTCAACAATTTATGTTCATTTTGTTTTTTAGTATCAAAAATGTCCATGATACCAAATCTTCTATGGTCAGAATAAACTCCCTTTCCTCCATCATCAAGATGAATTACTACCCAATCATGAGGGCCTTCTCCACTGCCTATTTCTCCGCCATAATTAAACCTCCCAGGGACCCCCTCTCTCCCTTCTCCAAGGAGAGTCCACCTCCCACTCATCCCTAAGTGACATAGCCAAGTCATTCCTTCTGAAAGTCTAATCAACAAATATTTTGCTCTCCTTTCAATTTTCAGTATCTTCTTCCCCCTCATTATTTCGTCAAATTTATTAGGGAAAGGAAAACGTAAATCATTTCTTCTTAATTCAACATCAACTATGACTCTATCTTTCAAGTGATTTTCAAGCCCCTTTCGCACAGTTTCAACTTCTGGCAACTCTGGCATATTTAGCCGTAATCGAACTACTCAATGATTATAACTGTTAAACAACTCATCTCAATTTACAATAAAATAATACATGTTGTTCTTCTAGGCCTTTCAAATCAATCCTTTCTATAATGTCCAGATTAGATTTTTCTAATATTTCTTCTGCCTTTTCAAATTTTTTTTCAAGACTCCCATCTGTCGCTCTTTCACTGGCTGCTTTAAGGCTAAGTAGGCCAATGCCATTAGTTTTAAGAAATACTTCTGCTATTTTCACAAATGTTTTTGCTTGATCAGATATACTTAAGTCCTGATGTATCCAATCCACTTTTTTATTTATGAACGGTGAGATTTGGGCAATGTCTCTTGCATCTGCAAGGACAGGGATTATACCAGGTCTTATTTCAGATAATTTCACTAGTTCTCTCATCATTCTAGAAGATATGTCTATAGCTATTATTTGTCCTTTATGATGATTTCCAGATCCACATACACAATCATGTATATGGCTAACCGTTCCGCCCGTTGAAGATCCTAAATAGAGACAATCATTACCGGGCTGTGGGATAATTTTTGCTGGATCTAATTTTGTTCTAAGTAAAGAAGCGGCAATTTTAGATTTAGTAGGATCCCATAAACGCCATTCATTCCTGCCATCTCTTTTACGGCGTTCCTTTCGTACCGAAACTCCCTTCACAGCATTTCTAGTCCATATATTTCTACCTTCCTTTCTCACACCCCATCCTAAGGAGATAATTTTTCTCTTCATGATTTCATTTCCTTTTCGGCGGTTTTGGAAACTTACTAATTATTTTTTCAATATCATCATTAATTTTAGTAATTTCTTTGTCTCCCCAAGGAATTCCTCCAAAATGATCAACTCTGGTAGCGATGCTTGCTTTTCCAGCAATAAATCTAGCTACCTTGCCTCTTACCCATCTTGGAGATTTCCCTACCTGGGGCAATGAAAATAATATCGATCCATGTTTTGGTGGAGAAGCTCCCTTCCTATGCGCTGCCATTGCAGCATGTGCGCCAAGTACCTGTAACGAACCTGATGGCATTCTTGCCAATCTTTCTCTACTCCCTGCCAAAACTAGTAATTTCGAGGCACTCAAAGGTCCAATTAGAGATGAAAGAGTTGGCATATAATCTAGAGCAAGTATCCTAATCGCGTCTTCATGTTGTTTCATTCTTTCTGTCAAATCAACCACTGATTCACAATGTTTTTTCAGCGATTCCCATTCTACTTCTGAGGGGAAAAATAACGGCTGAGCCGTTTCTAAAAGATTCGCGGCAGAAGAAATAGAGTCCGATTTAACTATTGAGTGAATAATCTCTTTCCGCCTAGTATCTAAATTTATTTCTGTCAGGAATAGTCCGACCCATTCGACACATCTTGATTCACTAGTAGTCCAAGTAGATCTAATTTCATTTGCTGAAGAAACTAACATATCTAATCTTTTATCCAAATCTCCTGAAGATTCGGCAATCTTTAATTTCGTCATTTTGATTATTGCTTCATCAAACATTTTTTGTTCATTTTCATCATATGGTGGCCAATTGATATCATTTAAATGGCCTTCTGCAAAGACTTCAACATCATCAAATCTTTCATATAAAATCCTTGCCTCTGGGCTCATTCTACCTTTTTGTAATAATAATAATCGCCGTACCAAATTTGAAACAGTTACATCTGATGTCCAATATATTTCATCAATAACTACTCCTTCATCATTAATTAGACGAGATAATCTCCAATCATAACTGATTCGCACATACCTCCGAGGAGTTATGTCGCTTGAACAGTACGGAAGAATTATATTCATAGAAGTAATGAATAATGAATGCCGATTAGGTCAATTATGGATATTAGACTTGTTGGAATTGTAGCATGTGGCGGAGCAATAGGGGCTGTGTTAAGATATTCAATTCCTTCCTTATTCCCAGGACATTATGGGATATCAAATACCATTGTAATCAATCTAATTGGATCTTTATTTCTAGGTATTCTCTTCGGTGCAATTTCTGCTGGTTTAGATATTAGTGAAGAAACAATACTTCTGATTGGAACTGGATTTTTGGGTGCTTTCACAACCATGTCGACCTTCGCTCTAGAGAGCATAGAGTTGATACAAGAGAATCAATTTATGGCTATGTTATATATTTTTATTTCTGTTTTTGGTAGTATATTTCTCGCATGGTTTGGCTATTCTGTAATGATTAATATTATGCATTAGACTATCAAAAATGGTACTTCTAATAGAATCATTGAATAATAATCATATTGACCGCTACATGGCCTTAGTAATACAAAGGAGTTAAGATTTAGATGTTTTGTCCGATATGTGGTGCACTTTCATTCCCTGATTCAAAGAATAATATCAAGTGTCCAGACTATAAATGTGGGTATGAAGGGCCATTATCTGGGCCAGATGGCAAGGGAGGAAAATTCATTGATCCAATGTCTGGAGAAGAAATCGACTTAACAAATGCAACTGCCAAAAATGCAACCAAATCACTTAAACATTTGACCGAAGTAGTTGAAGAAGAAGTGGCAAGGGGGACCTTGAGAGTAGGTGATTATATTTGCCCTAACCCAAAATGTCAGAAAAACAGAGTATATGTATGGATGCAACAAACAAGATCCTCGGATGAGCCTGAAACTAAAATGTGTACTTGTGAAAGTTGCGGCAAAAGATGGCGTGAATATCAGTGACTTTTTTAGTAAAATATTACGAACCATCAATAACCTCCTACTACGACGTCATAAAGTAAGGTGCTATCATGCTAAGAGTAACTGCTAAACAACAACTAATGAGAGAGATTGTGGAACTTCTCTCAGTTTTGACCGAAGAAGCAAAGCTATTATGGAGTGAGAAAGGCTTGCATGTCACCGTAGTAGATGGTTCTCATGTTGCACTCCTTTCTGCTACAATAGCCGATGAATGCTTTGAAACATACGAGGTCGAGAAAGTAGAAATAGGCCTAGAATTAGGTAAAATGCGTGATTTACTAACTCTTGCAGGGCCTAACGATTTGGTAGAATTAGATTATGATGAATCGGTTGGAGCGATAAATGTCAGAGTAGGAGAGGTACACAGGATACTTAGAGGAGTAGACCCAGCGACTATGAATAATCCCAATATTCCTAACCTAGAATTTAATCACAAAGCTACTGTCGGTTCAGACAGGCTTTCAAGATCTCTGAGAGCTGCTAAGTTTGTTGGAGAAATAGTCGATTTAAGTCTAGAAAAGACTCATATGACAGTCTCAATAACCGTAGAAGCTGGAGAAGGCGTAAATGTTCGCTTTGAGTCAGGAGAATTAAGTGAATTAGTATGCCCTTCTCCTACTCAATCTTCATACTCTTTACAGTTTTTAGATCCTCTTACTAGGAAATTGGCTAGTGGCCTAACCGAAGATGTATCTTTGGAATTTCAAGAAAAATATCCACTTAGGCTGACATGGAATAGTAATCAAGGCGGTGCTAGTTGGACGTATTTCTTGGCCCCTAGAGTTACTAATGACCCGTGAACTCATGAATGATAACGGCGTGCCAATAAAAGATGAATTACACTGTCTGTGTTATTATTCCTAGCGTCAGGAATCATGAAGAATTAGACATTGTACTAAAAGGTCTGAAAAAACAGACATATGAGGGACAAATCGAAACAGTAGTTGTTGGCCCAACAAATGACCCTGGACAGGGCGTCTGTCTGGAGAATAATATTAGATTCATTGATGACGAAGGTTCGAGAACCAGAGCAGATGCATGTAACATAGCAATCAAATCTACAAGTTCGGATTTGATACTATTCACTGATGATGATGTTATTGTCCCAAAAGATTGGGTTAAGAAATTAGTTTTATGGTTTGAAAACGAAGAAGTGAGTGGAGTAGGGGGTCCTAATTTTGCTCCAGTTGATGAATCCACAATGTGGCAACAAGTAATTGATGTTGCATTCTGTAGTACAATATTTACTGCTGGAACTAATTACGGCAAAGTAGGTAAGAAAGACCTAGATGAAGTTAACCAACTTCCTGGAGTTAATTGCGCATACAGGCGATCAGTTCTAGAAGAAGTAGGAGGTTTTGATGAAGGTGCCATTGGAGCAGAAGATGTAATGCTTGATTACAGAATAAGACTAACTGGCAAGAAATTATGGACTGATAGAACTGCTATAATGTGGCATCGAAGAAGGGATCTATCAAGAGTTAAGAAACAAATTAGGAATTATGGGCTAGTGAGAACTTTGGCTAGTCATCAATACTCTGAATTAAGAGCACCTACGCATACAGCAGTTGCATTTTTCCCTCCAATAGTTATAGCAGCATTTGGATTCTTTTTCTGGGGTCTAGTAAATGGAGGGATAGCATGGCCTGATTTTTGGGACATTCGGTTGTCGACAGTACCTATGGGGCTACCTAGGTTAGGAGTTCATACACTACCAACACTTATTCTATTGTACAATCTATTAGCGTGGTATGGCTCTTGGAAGGGAAACTCTCCAAGTAAAACAAAGAAAACTATCTTTTTGTCCTCAATAGCAACTTACACATTACATTGGAACTATGGAATGGGAGTATTAACCGGTTGGCTTAGAATCTTAAGAGGGAAATCAGGCATGCAGATAGATGATAGGTCACGTTAAATTATTTTCATCTTGCCACAATTATTTCCAACCCTCCAAGAGTTAGTCCTTGGTCTCCAGAATATAACAGTAAATACTCCGATAAATAGTCCGCCGAATAATAAATTCAGCCAGCCTTCTGAAATATATCCTGAACTTGCATTAAAATATGCCCAAACAAATGATGGAATGATACCAATAACTAATGAAATTAACAACTCCTCAAATAATAACTTAGATTTATCAGATGAAGAAGGTAACTTTGGAGATGCAGAATTATTATGATTAGTCTTTGGTCTTTTTACCAAGCGTAAATATTCACATTCCTCATCTTTACGAATTGAATTGATTGAAGGTTTTCCAGAACTCCAAGACCGTGAAACTTTCATTAGCCAATTATCTTCTATAAATGGCCTTCCATCACAATATTTCGACCAATAAGAACCACGAATTCTATCAGATAATTCTTCAACTTCATTTTTTCCAGAAATCAGTTTCTTTTCCATTGCGAGAGCCCATTCGGATTCTGAGGCAACATAACAACCTTCATCTTGTAAAGCTATATTTGCAATTTCATAATTGACCGGTAAAAAAGATATTTCAAAATTATAATCAATTTTAACTTCGTGCCTAGGTCCGATTCCTCCAAAAAGAACTGAGCGATTATCGGAACCAATGAATACCTTACCTGGTTCCACATCTATCCATTGAATTTCCAATCTCACCCCACCTAGGATTCAATTTCTCCAGTTTGTATTGACCACTGAGAAGCATACACACTTTCATTTTCCAGTAATTCTCCATGCTTTCCTCTTTCTACAATTGAGCCATCAACCATTGATATTATTTCATCGGCATTTCTAATAGTAGCGAGTCTATGAGCCACTGCTATAGTAATTCTATTCTTTTTACCGTTGGAACCGTCAAAAAGTGACTGTTGTATTCTCTTTTCTGTTTCAGCATCTAATGCCGCACTTGCTTCATCTAAAATTAGAAGATCGGGGTCATTCAATAGAGCCCTTGCCAGACTAATTCTTGCCCTCTGGCCACCTGATAACATTACTCCTCTATCTCCAACCATTGATTCTAATCCATTTGGTAACTGAGAAATAAATTCTGATGCTCCTGCCATATCCAGTGCAATAAATATCTCTTCATCTGTAGATTCTCTCGCATAGGAAACATTTTCTTTAATGGTCCCGTAAAAAAGAAACGGGTCCTGAGATACAAAACCGATCTTAGATCTGACTGATTTCATAGAAAAATTATTGATATCTATGCCATTAATGAGAACTTGTCCGTTTTGTGGTTGATAGAATTTCTCTATTAACTTCAATATTGTACTCTTACCGGCTCCAGTATGCCCCATTACTCCTAAAAATTCTCCAGAAGAAATCTCTAGGTCGATGTTGTTGAGGACATTGGACTCGGAAGAAGGATAAGAAAAAGATACATTTCTGAATGATAGACTGGTAATTGGCTCTTCAAGAGGTAATGCGTCCACCTTATCGTAAATTGATGGTTCAAGATCTATGACTGCAAACACTCGACGTGAAGCAGCCTCTCCTTTCTGTAGTTGATTCAGTAACATCCCTAGAATCCATAATGGCATAGTCATTCGAGTAGATATCAGTAAGAATGTAACAAACTGACCAACACTTATTTGCCCGGAATTCATTAACCAACCCCCGGCTGAAACTAAGAGTCCGAATGAGATTCCGGCTACTATATGGAATCCAGGAATAAAGCGATTTCTGATAAAGGCAGCTTGTATAGCTTGATCTCTATAATTGCCACTCTGTCTCTCAATTCTAATCCTCTCGAATTCGCTGGCATTATATGCTTGAACTACTGTTATGCCGGATAATACATTTTCCAATATTGCTACTATTCCGCCGGTACTTTCTCTTTGTTGACGGTACTTTCTTTGTACTCTAGTGGAAAACCATATGACCATCGGGACAATCATGAATAATGGTCCGAAGAGAATCATACAAAGTGTAGGTGACATCCAGAAAAGAATAAAAAAGGCAGCACTAAGAGTTGTGAATATCCTAATTATACTAGTAGTAGAATCTGAAATTACATCCTCTAATTGTGCGACATCCGCGGATAAAACAGACATCAAGTTACCAGTCTGCCTTGTTTCAAAGTATGATGCCTCCATGTCCATCAAAGATTTTGTAGCATCCATTCGGATATCATGCTGAGCCTTGTAAGCTATTGATTGCCAAAGTTGATTGCTTAATCCTTGAGTTATTGCAAGACAGACAAATGATGAGAAAATAAGTAAGCCAAAGCCAAGTTCTGTGGAATCAATTGGTCCTATATTTGGTATTATATCGAGTGTAACAAAACTCTCAACTCTTGAGTCGGTGAATTGAGATTTATCGGGATTATAATAATCAGCAGCCATCCCTATGGCAATCAAGGGAACAAGATCAAATATTCTGGCACCAATATTCGCTAGTAAGCCACCTATTGCTCTTTCCCAATATCTGGTCACATAAGGTAAAATTCTCCATATCTGCCTACCAACTATTTGCCTATCTTCACCAAGGTCAGATGCATCTTTACTTATCGATGATACTATGATATCCTTGGCTAAGTCTGGAGAAGTGCCCTTCGACATATTCTTTCGGAAGGACAGAAGCGTTTCAATATGTGGTAGTGAAATCCTGCAATTATTGGTGCGCCCGCTGGGATTTGAACCCAGGACATGAGGTTGGAAACCTCAGGTGATAACCCCTTCACCACAGGCGCGATATGGTACCGAAGACATGACCTTACAAAATCAATTCGGTCACATTTATTCAAATGCTAGTGTCATCTCGCAGCACCGATGATGATTAGGCAAAGATTGGGAATTTTATTAATGGTAATTTTTCTCCCCATTAATGGGCCTCTAATTAGGATGATTTTGCATGAATTAAATATCTCAATGCCTTTTGGAGATTTTTATTTCTTTGCTCTTTGCATACTAATTTTTGTGATTGGAGGATTCATGACCTTTACTCCAAAATTAAAATTTGAATCTATTAATAAATCTCTTTAGGCCATTTTGAATGAATATTTTTCATCAGACCAATTATTTCATTATCTGAATAATCTAATTCCCACATTTTCTTGCATAATTGTTGAGTTCTTTTTGGTACAGTTTTAGGGCCGAGAACTGCTCCAGGTCTATTCATATCATCCAAAAAATCAGTTTCCATACCCCAAATCGAATCTGATTTTTTTAATGTTTCAATTATTTTCTCCACACTTCCTTTGCCTACACTAATTGTTGAACTAATTCCATTTGTGAAATCTGAGTCTATATTAGGAGGAGCAAAATGCCTAATCACTTTCTTTTTCGCCATTTTTGATTTTTTACACAATTCTGATATTTCCGAATAGGTTTTTTTACCATTACTTTCAAGGTGTAATTGAATACTTACTCTTTCCTTCGCAGATTTTTCCATAATCTGTAATAATAATTCATTTGACTTATTCCAAGTTTCATCACTTACTGGATAATGAGGCCTTCCAACTTCACCAAGACAAACTGCATCTCCATCAGAAATATATTCTAACGCCAAATCAACTGCCTCCAGATGCAAATCAGTAGATTTTTCATATCCCATGGATTTAATTTGTCTTTCCCAAGAAACAGGATGGGGCCCTAAAGTTACTACAACATCTATGCCAAATGTATTTCTTACCTCATTCGACATTTCTATCGTATTTAGATAGGCTATTTTATAATCTTCAATTTTTCTTGGAAGATTATTAAAATCAGGTTTATGAACTAGGTTAATTGCTGTACCGCCGACTTTTACAAATTCATTAATCGCATCCAGGTAACGGTTTTTTCTGTCTAAATGTATGTGTTGGTCCATTATTTCTCCATGCCACAAACCATCTTCTAACATCTTTCTCAAGCCAATGTTCCTTCTCTTTCAAGTAAATCTTTCCAATAACTTATCGCTAACTCAACTACTCTCTTTGATTTCTGTCCTAGGACAATCCCTTTACCATTATTGAATAATATTATCCGACATTCATGCCTCTTAGCATCTATTCTTAACGCATTAATATTATTGTCTAGGCTAATATCGTTAAATCTATCATTCGCCAATTCAAGTAAAACCGCCTTACCCAGTGAAAATTCTACTAATAACTCTCCAGATTCGGATTTTAGCCCTTCATCAGACATACCAATACTGAGAAGAAATCTCTGTGTCACTAATTTAGCAACCCCATGTCTCGAAATATTGTGAACAATTATTGATCCATGCTTATCGACAATTAAAGTTGATTTTGGATTTTCATTAACAATTAATGAGTATTCTCCATCCTTAATTCCTCCTGCCAAATTTACTACATCTTCATGCTTTACAGGTTCAGAAGGAGTAAATCTGAAGGTTTGTGTTTGTATTTTTAAAAAGTTAGATTCTCCTTCCATATTATCATCCTCTCTCTATTTTTTCTACTTTATCACTTCTATTCAATGAATTATATAATTGTTCAAGGTATGCCTGATGGACGGGCACTAATAGTGTAACGTCGGAAACATTACTGTCATCAAGTCTTCTATTTCTTAAATCAAACAGTGCACCTTTTATTCTCGCTGCAAATCTTTCATCACGTTCTTTGATTAAGTCTTCAGTAAGGACTCTCTGTTCTTCAATCCACCATGATGCACAAGCAGCTGCAGCAGCGCCTAATTCAGAATTCACTTTTTCCGAAATCTCTACATTCTTTGACGCCTTTAAACGATTTTTTGTATATCTTCTAGATTTATTTATTGTCTTCAAGAGATTAATCAATTTTACTTGACTGTCTGCACATTA